>Ga0335083_10002666_pt1 | contig 23435 bp, 15 predicted proteins | sample Lox_Sample_42_FD_206716 | JGI IMG/M metagenome (GOLD analysis project Ga0335083, IMG submission 206716) | Soil microbial communities from Loxahatchee National Wildlife Refuge, Florida, United States - Lox_Sample_4.2 | ecosystem: Environmental > Terrestrial > Soil > Wetlands | place: USA...
AGGGAACGGTGCGGTTCCGTTTGGAACGGATGCTGCTTCCGATCGAAACCGTTAGCTTTCGTCGTCGGGCAGGGAGCACCATGCAGCAGCCGCTGGGCCGGATCGTCGTCGTCAATCCCTTCGAGCAGCCCAACGCGGCCATGGCCGTCGCCGCGTCCCGCGCCGGCGGTTTGGGTGTCGTCGACGTCGGACACGATCCCGTCAAAGCGCGTGCCGCGCTGGAACGCATCGCCGGCGAGCCCGAGCGCAGCCTCGGTGTGCGCATTCCCGCAGGCGTGGATCTGCCTCTCGCAGCGCTGCCGCGCAGCGTCGGCGCGGTGATCGTCGAGGCGGGCATGCCATTCGAATCGTTCATCGATCTGATCGTGGCGGTCGAGGTGACGTCGCTCGCCGAAGCGCGCGCTGCGGAGGCGTCCGGCGCGCGCGCGCTCATCGCGAAAGGCAGCGAGAGCGGCGGCCGCATCGGCGACGAGACGACGTTCGTGCTCCTGCAATCGCTCGTGCCCGCCTGCGCGCTGCCGGTGTATGCGCAGGGCGGCATCGGCCTTCGCACGGCCGCTGCGTGCATCGCGGGCGGCGCCGCGGGTGTGGTGCTCGACGCGCAAGCCGCGCTCGCGCGCGAGTCGTCGCTGTCCGCCGACGTGCAAGCCGCGATCGGGTTGATGGACGGGAGCGAAACCGTCGTCGTCGGCGGCCGCCGCCAATATTCACGTCCGGGCTGGGATCGCGGCACGGTCCTGCCGGCAGGGCAGGACGCCGCGTTCGCGCGCCCGCTCGCCGCGCGCTTCCGCACAACCGGCGGCATCGTGCGCGGCATCGAAGCGGCCATCGACCATAACCTCGACGTCGCGCGCTGTCAGCGCTCGCTCGGCGAGCGCGGCCCGCTCGCCGCGCGTCACGGGCTGCGCTACCCGATCTTCCAGGGACCGATGACGCGCGTGAGCGACCGCGCGGCGTTCGCCGACGCCGTGGCCGACGCCGGCGCGCTGCCGTTCCTCGCGCTCGCGCTGATGCGCGGCCCCGAAGTCGAGGCGCTGCTCGCGGAGACCTCGCAGCGGCTCGCCGGCAAGACGTGGGGGGTCGGCATTCTCGGCTTCGTGCCGCAGGAGCTGCGCGAAGAGCAACTCGAGGTCGTGCGCCGCGTGAAGCCGCCCGTCGCGCTCATCGCCGGCGGGCGCCCCGCCCAGGCGAAGCCGCTCGAGGAGCTCGGCATCAGGACCTTCCTGCACACGCCGTCGCCCGGATTGCTCGAGCTCTTCCTCAAGCAGGGCGCGCGCCGCTTCGTCTTCGAAGGCTCAGAATGCGGCGGCCACGTGGGGCCGCGCACGAGCTTCGCGCTATGGGAAGCGCAGATCGAGTGCCTGCTCGCGCATCCCGCGCCCTCGGAGCTCGAGGTGGTGTTCGCGGGCGGCATCCACGATGCGCGCTCCGCCGCGATGGTCGCGGCCATGGCGGCGCCGCTCGCCGAGCGCGGCGCGGCGGTCGGCGTGCTGATGGGCACGGCGTACCTGTTCACCTCCGAGGCGGTCTCCTGCGGCGCCATCCAGCCCGCGTTCCAGCAGGCGGCGCTCGATTGCGAGGCCACCGTGCTGCTCGAGACGGCGCCGGGCCACTCCACGCGCTGCGCCGACACCGACTACGTGCGCGCGTTCCGCGCGCAGCGCGAGAAACTCACGCGGGAGGGCCTTCCCGTGCAGGCGATGTGGCAGAAGCTCGAGGAGCTGAACCTCGGCCGCCTGCGCATCGCGGCGAAGGGCCTCGCGCGCGACGGCGAGCGGCTCGTCAGCGTCGACGAGAAGACTCAGCGGCGAGACGGCATGGTGATGCTCGGCCAGGTCGCGGCGCTGCGCGACGCGATCGTGCGCATCGACGATCTGCATCGCGACGTCTGCGAAGGGTCGACCGCGCTCCTCGCTTCGCTGCCGGCGCAGGGCGCCGCGCGCGCCAGGAGCGGCGACGTCGCCATCGTCGGCGTGGCGGCGATCATGCCGGACGCGCCCGACGTCGAGGCATTCTGGTCGAACATCGTGCGCGGCATCAACAGCATCCGCGAAGTGCCGCCGGAGCGCTGGCGCGTGGAGGCCTTCTACGACCCGCAGTCGATGAACGGCGAGAAGACGCCCTCGAAGTGGGGCGGCTTCCTCGATCCCTACCCGTTCGACCCGCTGAGCTACGGCATCCCGCCGCTGTCGCTCGCCGCGATCGAGCCGGTGCAGCTCCTGGCACTCGAGGCGAGCCGGCGCGCGCTTGCCGACGCGGGCTACCTCGATCGTCCCTTCGACCGCGAGAACACGTCGGTCGTGTTCGGCGCCGAGGCCGGCACCGATCTGTCGGCTGCGTACGGCTTCCGCGCGGCGTATCGGCAGTTCATCGGCGAGCTGCCCGCCGAGCTCGCGGCGGCGCTGCCGTCGATGACGGAAGACTCCTTCCCGGGCATGCTCGGCAACGTGATCGCCGGACGCATTGCCAATCGCCTCGACCTCGGCGGCTCGAACTACACGGTCGACGCCGCGTGCGCGTCCTCGCTCGCGGCGGTGGACGTCGCATGCAAGGAGCTCGTGGCCGGCACGAGCAACATGGTCATCTGCGGCGGCGCCGACCTCCACAACGGGATCGTCGACTACCTCGTGTTCGCGAGCGTGCACGCGCTGTCGCCCACCGGCCAGTGCCGCACGTTCGACGCCGGCGCCGACGGCATCGCGCTCGGCGAAGGCATTGCGGCGGTCGTGCTGAAGCGGCTCGCGGACGCCGAGCGCGACGGCGACCGCATCTACGCCGTGATCAAGGGTGTGGGCGGCGCGAGCGACGGCAAGAGCCTCGGCCTCACGGCGCCGCGCGCGCAAGGCCAGGCGCGCACGCTCGCCCGTGCCTACGACCGGGCGGGCATCGCACCGCGCGACGTCGGACTCATCGAGGCGCACGGCACCGGCACCGTGGTCGGCGATCGCACGGAGCTCGAGACCCTGAGCCAGTTCTTTGCGGGCGCCGGCGCGGCGCCCGGGTCCATCGCGCTCGGCTCGATCAAGTCGCAGATCGGTCATACGAAATGCGCGGCCGGCCTTGCCGGGCTCATCAAGGGCGCGCTGTCGCTGCACCGTCGCGTGCTTCCGCCCACACTCAACATCACCAAGCCCAATCCCGCCTGGACGCCGCGTTCGCCGTTTACGCTTTCGGGCGGCGCACGGCCGTGGCCGGGGCGTCGGCGCATCGCAGGCGTGAGCGCGTTCGGGTTCGGCGGCACCAATTTCCACGTCGTGCTCGAGGGCTACGATGGCGAAGAGGCGCAGAGCGGGGTCGCGCGCTGGCCCGCGGAGCTCTTCCTGTTCCGCGGCGCGGATCGCGCGTCCGCGCTTGCGCGCGCGGAGAAGCTCGCCGAGTCGCTCTCGGATCACGGGCGGCCGCTCTCGGAGCTCGCCCGCGCGGCGGGCGAAGGCGACGGCGCCGTGCAGATCGCCCTCGTCGCGCGAAGCCGCGACGATCTGGCCAAGAAGCTCGCGATGGCGCGCGAAGGCAAGGCGCATTCGTCGGGCGTCTTCTTGGCGTCAGGCGAGCCGGCCGGCAGGCTCGCGTTCCTCTTCCCGGGCCAGGGATCGCAGCGCGTGGGCATGCTCGGCGACGTCTTCATCGCCTTCCCCGAGCTGCAGCGACTGCTCGAGCGCGGCGCGCGCTGGCGCGATACGATCTTCCCGCCGACCGCGTGGGGCCCGGACGAGGAGGCCGCCCAGCAGGCGGCGCTCACGGATACGCGCGTCGCGCAGCCGGCGCTGGGCATCGCCGGCCTCGCGATGGCGCAGCTCCTCGCCCGCTTCGGCGTGCGTCCCGACATGCTCGCGGGCCACAGCTACGGCGAGCTGGTCGCGCTGTGCGTCGCGGGCGCGCTACCGGAATCCGCGCTGCTCGAGCTCTCGGAGCTGCGCGGCCGGCGCATTCTCGAATCGTGCGCCGACGCCGACGACGCCGGGACCATGGCCGCCGTGTCGGCGGACACCGCGACGACCTTGAGCAAGCTCGCCGGCATCGAGGGCGTGGTCGTCGCCAACGAAAATTCGCCTGAGCAATCCGTCATCTCGGGCCCGAGGCGCGCCGTCGAGCAGGCGGTCGAGCGGCTCCTCGAAGCGAGCATCGCGGCCAAGACCATTCCGGTTGCCTGCGCGTTCCACAGCCCGCTCGTGCAGGGCGCGTGCGACGCGTTTGCGGCCGACCTCGCGCGCATCGACATCGTCGCGCCCGCGCAGGAGGTCTACTCCAACACCACGGCCGAGCGCTACCCGACGTCCCCGGAGGCGATCCGCGCGCGCCTGGCCGATCACATCGGCAAGCCGGTGCGCTTCGCCGCCGAGATCGAGGCGATGTACGCCGCCGGCGCACGCATCTTCGTCGAGGCGGGCCCCGGGCGCGTGCTCACGGGTCTCGTGGGACGCATCCTGGGCAAGCGCCCGCATGTCGCCATCGCATGCGACCGCCCGGGCGACGACGGCATCACGCAATTCCTGCTCGCGCTCGGCCAGCTCGCGGTTAACGGCGTGGCGATCGACGCCGACGCGCTCTACGCGGGACGCGACGTCGCGCGCCTCGCGCTCGACGCGCCGCCGGCCCACCCGCCCAACGCGTGGTGGGTGAACGGCCAGCGTGCCTGGCCGATGCAGGGCGACCCGCCGCCGCACGCGCTGCGCCCGATCACGCAACCCATCGCAATGGCCGCGCCGCATGCGGCAAGCGCGCCGTCGGGCGATCGCGAGGCCGTGGTGATGGAGTACTTGCGCAACATGCGCGAGATCGCGGACACGCAGCGCCGCGTCATGATGAGCTTTCTGGGCACCGTCGAGCCGGCGCGCGCTCCGATCGAAGCCGAGGTGGCGAAGCCCGCGGTCGCCGAGCTGCCCGCGCCCGCCGCGCCCCCGCCTGCCGTCGCGGCGCAAGGCGAGCACGAAAAGCCGGCCGACATCGCCGCCGTGCTGCTCGACATCGTGAGCCAGCGCACGGGATATCCGCTCGAGATGCTCGACCTCGACCTCGACCTCGAAGCCGACTTGAGCATCGACTCGATCAAGCGCGTCGAAATCCTGGGCGCGGTTGCCGAGCGAATGGGCGCGCGCACCGACGGCGGCGCCGGCGAGCTGCCGGAGAACGTCGTTGCGCTCAAGACGCTGCGCGCGATCATCGATGCGCTGCGCCCGCTCGCCGCAGGCGGCGCGCCTCCGCCGCAGCATGCGCCCGCGACGGCCGAGACGCCCAAGCCGTCCGCACCCGTGTCGCGCTACGTCGTGCAGATGCAGCCGCTGTTGCGCGCGAACGGCGCGTGGGCGCTCGGCAACCGCGAAGTGGAGATCATCGGCGCGGCACCGCCGCTCGAGTCCGCGCTCCTCGGCAATCTCGCCGCCGCCGGAAGCCGCGGCAAGGTTGGCGAGGGCGACGCGTCGTCGGTGCGGCACGCGCTCGTCGACCTCACGCCGCTGCGCGCCGATTGGGCCCCGGGCGATGTCCCCGCGCTCTTCGGACGCGTGCGCGAAGCCCTGGTGTCGGGGGCGAGCCACGTGCTCGTGGCCGCGCAGCCGCGCGTGAACGGCAGCCTTGTGCCGCCCGCCGGCGGTGTTCCGGGACTCATCAAGAGCCTGCGCAAGGAGTGGCCCGACCGCCATGTCCGCGTCGCCACCTTCGGGCAGGAGTCGGAGACCGCGAACCTTGCCGAGCTCATCCTGAACGAGCTCAACTGCGCCGACGGCGCGGGCGAAGTGGACTACTCGAGCGGCGGCGTGCGCCACGCGCCGGCGGTGGTGAAGGCCGACCGAGCCGACAGCGCCGCGGCGCTCTCGCTCGACGAGCGCAGCGTTGTGCTTCTCACCGGCGGGGCGCGCGGCATTACCTCGAAGATCGCGCTCGAGCTCGGACGCCGCTTCAAATGCCGTCTCGAGCTCGTCGGCCGCACGCCTGCGCCTGAGCAGAGCGAGGACGCCGAGCTCATGGACGCCGCGGACGAGCGCACGCTGCGCCAGCTTCTGATCGCGCGCCACCCCGGCCGCCGTCCCGCCGAGATCGAGGCCGAATGCGCGCGGCTTTTCGCCGCGCGCGAGATCCGCGGCACGCTCGCGGCGCTGCGCGCCGCCGGCGCGACGGCGTCGTATCACCCGTGCGACGTGCGCGACCGGGCGGCATTCGGGGCGCTCATCGAGGCGATCTACGAGCGTCACGGCCGCCTCGACGGTGTGATCCACGGCGCCGGCGTGATCGAAGACAAGCTCGCGCGCGACAAGACGGCGGAGTCGTTCGCGCGCGTGTTCGAGACCAAGGTGCACGGCGCGCTCGCCATCGCCGAGCACGTGCGCGACGACGTGAAGTTCGTCGTCTTCTTCTCGAGCATCGTGGCGACGTTCGGCAACCGCGGGCAGTCCGATTACGCCGCGGCCAACGATTTCCTCGACCGCCTCGCGCACGCGTTGAAGCACCGTCTCGCGGGCCGCGTGCTGTCGATCAACTGGGGGCCGTGGCGCGACGCCGGCATGGTGTCGCCCGAGCTCGCCCGCGAGTACGCCCGGCGCGGCATCGACCTCATCGACCCGGAAGCGGGTGTCGCGAGCTTCATCGACGAGCTCCTGCACGGGCCCGCTTCGGACGCCCAGGTCATCCTCATGCGCGGCGACCCGACCGCAATGCTGTAAGCGGTATTCCCGTGGATCGCGATGTAGCCATCATCGGGATGGCGTGCGTCTTTCCGAAGGCGCCCAATCTCGAAGCGTTCTGGCGCAACGTCCGCGACGGCGTGGACGCCATCACCGACGTCCCGCCCGCCCGCTGGGACCCGCTGTTCTACGATCCCGCGTCCTCGGCGCCCGACCGCTTCTACGCGCACCGCGGCGGCTTCATCGACGAGTACGCGAAGTTCGACGCCGCGGCGTTCGGCATCATGCCGGTCGCGGCGCAGGGCGCGGAGCCCGACCAGCTGCTCGCGCTCGACGTGGCCGTGGCGGCGGTGGCCGACGCGGGTTACGCCGACCGTCCCTTCGCGCGCGACAAGACGAGCATCATCCTCGGCCGCGGCAACTACATCGGGCCGGCCATGCTTCGCCTCATCAACATCACGCGCGGGGCGCAGCAGATCGTGGACACGCTGCGCACGCTGCTGCCGAGCATGACGCCCGAGCAGCTTACGGCGGTCAAGGCGCAGTTCCAGGCCAAGTGCGGCGTGTACGGCCCGGACACCGCGATCGGCCTCGTCCCCAATCTCGTCGCGTCGCGCATCGCCAACCGCCTCGACCTGGGCGGTACGGCGTACACGATCGACGCCGCGTGCGCGAGCACGCTCGTCGCCGTAGACCAGGCGTGCCGCCAGCTGCGCGAGGGCGAGTCCGACGTCGTCATCGCGGGCGGCGTCCACCTGTGCCACGACCCCGTGTTCTGGAGCGTGTTCTCGCAGCTGGGCGCGCTGTCGCGCAGCCAGCAGATCCGGCCGTTCGACCGCCGCGCCGACGGCCTGCTGATCGGCGAGGGCATCGGCATGCTGGTGATGAAGCGCCTCGCCGACGCGCAGTCGGATGACGACCGTATCTACGCCGTGATCCGTGGCACCGGCGTGGCGAGCGACGGCCGCGACGTGAGCCTCATGACGCCGCGCGTGGAGGGCCAGGTGCTTGCGGTGGAGCGCGCCTGGAAGGCCGCGGGCCTCGATCCTTCGACCGTGGGCCTCGTCGAGGCGCACGGGACCGCGACGCAGGCAGGCGACTCCGCCGAGCTCGCGACCCTCGCGCGCGTGTTCGGGCCGCAGCGCAACGGGCACGATCGCGTGGCGATAGGCTCCGTGAAATCGATGATCGGCCACGCGATGCCGGCCGCGGGCGCGGCCGGGCTCATCAAGGCCGCGCTCGCCGTCTATCACGGCGTGCGCCCGCCGACGCTGCATTGCGAGGAGCCGAACGAAGCGCTTGCGGCAACGCGGTTCCGTCCCGTGCGCGAGGCTGAGCCGTGGGACGACACGCCGCGCCGCGCGGCGGTGAATGCGTTCGGCTTCGGCGGCATCAACTCGCACGTCATCCTCGATGCGTCGCCGGCGGCGCCGCGCCGGGCGCGCGCGCGCCACGACGGTTCGGCCGCCAAAGCGCTGGTGTGGGCCGCGCCGTCGCAAGCGGCGCTGCTCGACGCAATCGACGGCGCGAGCGCGGGCGGCGAGGGCCCGTGGCGGCTTGCGGTGTTCGATCCCACGCCAAAGCGGATGGCGGCCGCGCGCGCTGCCGTTGCCGCGGGGCGCGCGCGCCACGGCCGAGACGGCATCCTCTTCGCGCCCGGCGGCCTCGTCGCCGCCGGCGGCAAGGTTGCGTTCCTGTACCCGGGCGTCGAAGCCGACTTCGCGCCGCAAGTGGACGACGTCGCCGCGCACTTCGGCCTGCCGGCGCCCGACGTGCGCGCGCCCGATCTCGAGCACGCCGGCCTTGCGATCGTCACCCTCGATCATTTCCTGACGCGCGTGCTGGACGCGCTCGGCGTGCGACCCGACGCGATCGCAGGGCACAGCATCGGCGAGTGGGCCGGCATGCTCGCCGCGGGGATGGTGGGCAGCACCGTCGAGGAGTTCGCGTCCGGGCTGCGGCCCGGCACGCTCGAGGTCGCGGATGTCGCGTACGTCGCGGCCGGCGCGGGCGCGCAGCGCCTCGCGCCGCTCATTGCCGATCTGCCCGGCGTCTTCGTCTCGCACGACAACTGCGACCACCAGTCGATCCTGTGCGGCCCGCATGCCGCCGTCGACCCGCTCTGCGCACGGCTGCGCGCGGAGCGGGTGCTGTTCGAAACGCTGCCGTTCCGCTCCGGATTCCACTCTCCGGCGCTCGCGCGGCAGGTCGACTACTACATGGGGCATCTCGCCCGTGTGGAGCTGCGCAAGGCGTCGGTCCCGCTGTGGTCGGCGACGACCTGTGCGCCCTATCCGGACGACGCCGACGCGATCCGCGCCCTGTTCAAGGAGCACCTGCTGAAGCCGGTGCGCTTCCGCGAGCTTATCCGCCGCCTCTACGAGGAAGCGGGCGTGCGCGTGTTCGTCCAGGTCGGCACGGGAAGCCTCGTCGCGTTCGTGGACGACGTGCTCGTCGGGCACCCCCACCAGGCGGTGAGCCTCGTGTCGGCGCACCACCCCGGGATGGAGCAGGTGCGCCGTGCGTGCGCCGCGCTGTTCGTCGAGGGCGCGCGCGTGGATCTCGCCCGCGTCGGCCTCGCGACGGCCAACACCCCCGTGCGCGCGCGGCATCCGATGCTGCTCGAGCTGTCGGCGCCGCTGGTCAAGCTCGATCTGCCGCCGCTTTCGGCACCGGCGCCGCGGCTCGCCAACGGCCACGACCTCGCGCCGCCGCTCCTTGCGGCATTTGAAGCGAACCTGCGCGAGCTCGCGTCCGCGCAGGACGCCGTGCGCGATGCCTTTGTGCGCAAGCCCGCGGCGGCGAGCGCGCCCCCGCCGATGCAGGAGCGGAAGGACGATATTCTGTTCTCGGCGCAAGAGTATCCGGAGCTGTGGCATCACGGCCTCATCCCGCAGCCTGCGGGATGGCCGGTGCTCGCGGACTGGGCGCCGGCGGTGCCGATGACGATGTCGATCGCGCTGATGATCGAGGCGGCGCAGAGGCTCGATGCTGGACGTGTCGCCGTGGCGGTCGAGAACGTTCAGGCGACGAAATGGCTCCGCTGCGAGCCCGCCGTCACGGCGACCGTGACGGCGAAGCGCGCGGGCGCCGATCGCGTGGCGGTGGCGATCGGCGACTACATCGCGTGCACGGTGGTGCTCGCCGACCGCTATCCCGAGGCGCCTCCAGCCAACGACGAGCCCATCGTCGGGACCGTGCCGTTTCCGATCGCGCGGGACGCCGTGTATCGCGACAACTGGCTGTTCCACGGGCCGTCGTACCAGGGTGTGGTCTCCTTCGGCGACTACGGCGACAACGGCCTTCGCGCGAAGCTGCGCATTCCGAAGGGCAAGGGCGCGATGCTCGACAGCGCCGGCCAGCTGGTCGGGCTCTGGGCCATGCTGCGCTCCACGAGCGACCGCCTCGCGCTTCCGATCCGCGTGCGCAGGATCGAGCTCTATGGCCCCGAGTCGGCCCCCGGCGAGTCCTTCGACTGCGCGATCTGGATTCGCCACATGGGACGGCACGAGGTTCGCGCCGATCTCGACGTCGTGGCCGGCGGCCGCGTGCGCGCGCGCATCCTGGGCTGGGAAGACTGGCGCTTCTTCACCGGGCACGGCATCTTCGACGTGATGCTGAATCCGGGCACGAAGCTCTTCGCCGAGATGGACCCGGCCGGCTTTGCCATCGCGCGCGAGCGCGGTTTCGCCTCCGCCACGATCGACTTCCTCGCGAGGCGCTTCCTGTCGACGTCGGAGATCGCCGCGGCCGGAGGCATGACGAGCGTGATGAAGCGTCACGACTGGCTGTTCGGCCGCGTCGCCGCCAAGGACGCGGTGCGCGCGCGTCTGTTCGCGCGGGGCACGCCTTCGCTGTACCCGGCCGAGATCGCCATCGAGTCCGACGACAACGGACGGCCGCGCGTGCGCGGGCCGTGGTCCGCGGACCTGCGCGTCTCCATCGCGCACAAGGACGGCATCGGCGTGGCGATTGTCGCCGAAGGCCGCGACCCCGGGATCGACATCGAGAAGGTCGAATCACGCGGCGACGGCTTCGCAGAGCTCGCGTTCACGGAAGAGGAGCTCGCGCGGCTGCCGGCGGGCGACGCCGACGGGTGGCGCACGCGGCTGTGGGCCGCCAAGGAAGCCGCCGGCAAGGCCGCGGGCACGGGCATGGCCGGCGACCCGCGCAAGCTCGCGATGAGCGCGCGCGACGGGGAGCGGATGCGCATCGGCGAGCGCTGGATCGCCACGCGTCGCGACGGCGACTACGTGATCGCATGGACGGCGTGATGGCGACGGAGGAAGCGCGCGCGCAGATCCTGCGCGAAGTGACGGCGATCCTGCAGACGGTGGTCGGCGAGGATTGGGTTGCGGAGGCTCCGGTCACGATGGCGACCACCTTCTCGCGCGACCTCGAGGTCGAGAGCGTCGAGCTCGTCGTGCTGTTCGAGAAGCTTCGCGAGCGCTACGGCGACGGCATCGATTTTCCCGAGTGGCTCACCGGCATGGACACCGAGGCCGTGATGAATCTCGCCGTCGGCGATCTCGTCGACTTCATCGCCGCGCGAAAGGCGCCGTGAGCGCATGCCGATCGCAACCATCAACGGGCGGCAGGTGCACGTGCAGACGCTGGGCACCGCGGGGCCGCGCATCGTGCTCGTGCACGGGATGCTGATCGGATCCGTCGCGAGCTGGTACTTCACCGTCGCGCCGCCGCTTTCCTCCGGCCACCGGCTGCTCATGTACGACCTGCGCAGCCACGGGCGCAGCGAGTTCTCGCCGCAAGGCTACGGCTTCCGCTCGATGGCGCGCGACCTGCGCGACCTCGTCCTCGATTGGGCCGGCGGGGAGCCGGTCACCGTCGCCGGCCACAGCTACGGCGCGGGCATCGCGCTGCGCTTCGCGCTCGACTACCCGGAGCTCACGCACAAGGTGGTGGTGATCGAGGCCACGCTTCCCGTCGTCACCGACGAGGGCATCCAGAAGCTCACGCGCGAGACCGCCGAGTCGCTCATCGAGATGCTGCCGCCGTGGCAGCGGCAAGCGTTCGAGACCGGCGGCCGCAGGTCGCGCAAGATCACCGAGCAGTTCGAGACGCTCGCGTCCAAGACGTCGATGCTGCAGGACCTCATGGCGGAACCGGACATCGACGACGCCGAGCTCGCGGCGCTCGCGCGTCCCGTGCTCCTCTGCTATGGCACGGATACGGTGGAGATCATGAAGGCGACGTGCCAGCGCCTTCTCGCGACGCTTCCGGACGTGCGCGCGCAGATGCTCGAGAGCGGCCACCTGCTTCCGCTCGAAGCGCCGCGCCACCTCGCGCAGGTAATCGCCGGTTTCGTCGAAGAACAATCCCGTTGACGCTGCGCGGCCGTGGTGCGACCTTGGCCGTAACCTTGAGCCGCTCGCAAGGAGTTCGTGCGGTGTCGATGGCATATCTGCGGTGTGTCGGGATCGCGGGATGTCTCGTCGTCGTTGCGGCGGTTGCGTCCGCGGCACAGCTGCTCGACGGCGACGAGGACTTCAAGCTGATGGCGAGCGAGGGCTTCACGAAGGCCATCGACGGTCCCCACCCCGAGGGCGGCACGCAGAACGACTACGCGTGGTCGATGGCGTGGTTCAAGGGGAAGCTGTACGTAGGCACCGGCCGATTCCAGGCCAACGGCGCGTCCCGGGTGCCGACCGCGGCGCAGATATGGGCGTACACCCCGGGGGGAGCCGACGGCGCATCCGGCACGTGGGCCTTAGCCTTCACGGCGCCGCAGGTCGTCGGCGTCCCGCGCGAGGTCGGCTACCGCTGGATGACGCAGTGCTCGCTCCACGGCAGGGACTACCTGTTCGTCTCGACGATCGGGCCGGTTTAGGGCAACGTCCTCTACACGTTGGACGGCATCACGTTCAACGCGGTGTCGCGCACGGGCATCCCGTTCGGCAGCATCGGCTTTCGTGCGTTGGTCGGCTTCACCGAGCAGAGCGGGCGCTGGGTGCTGGCGATGTCGCCCGTCGGCAGGCTCACTCCGAGCCTCGATTCCGATCTGTCGAACAACCCGCTCGTGCTCGCCAACGCCGATCCCACGGTCTCGGGCACGTGGCAGGCCTACAGCGCAGTCGGGATGGGCGATGCGGACAACGAGTCGCTGTTCTCGCTCACCGCTTACAACGGGTGGCTCTATGCGGGCACGATGAACGAAGTCTCGGGTGCGCAAGTGTGGAAGTCGCGCGGATGCGCCGCCGTCGGCAGGAACGGCTGCACGCCGTCGTGGACGAAGGTGCTCGACCGCGGCGGCGGCCGGCCGCCGACGAGCGGGGGGATCGTGGGCAACATGGGCGTGTCCGACCTCGTCGGATTCGGCGGCGCGGTTTACGTCGGGCTGACCGAGTCCGCGCTGTCGGGCAACTTCGTCGAGGCGGAGCTCATGCGCATCCGAAGCGACGACACGATCGAGGTGCTCGTCGGCGAGCCGCGGCTCGGCACGGGGACCAATGCGGCGCTGCCGCTCAACCTCCGCTGCGGGCTGCCGCTCGAGGACATCGACCACGACGGTGCAGCCAACGATTGCCCGCCGACCACACGGCGCGGCGCCGGTTATGGCGCGCCGGGCGACGCGACGAGCGGCTATCCGAGCGGAACGCAGCTGTACTTCTGGCGCCTTTACCCTTATGCGCGACCCGATCGAGCCCGCGTTCTCGGCGTTCGGCGCGGCGACGACCAAGACGTACGACATGCTCGCCAATGGGACCTACACGTTCTATGTCGTCGCCCGCGACGCGGCGGGCAACGCCGAGGCGCCGGGTGCCGGCAACCGCCGGACGTTTTCGGTGAGCGCGCCCGATCTTCCGCCGAGCGTCACCATCGCGGTCGCGCCGTCGAGCCCCGACACCAACGGGGCCGCGTTCTTTGCGTGGACAGGCAGCGATGACGTCACGCCGGCGGTGAGCCTGGCCTACGACCGTTGGCTCGACCCGCTGCAGACGGACCCGGGGACGTTCGCCCCAGGCACGAGCGCAAGCTACGGAAGCCTGCCGAACGGCAGCTATACGTTCCACGTGCTGGCGAAGGACGGGGCGGGCAACCTGAGCGCTCCGGCGACCGCCACGTTCACGGTCGCAGTGCCGCCGGGGCCTCCAGGTGCGCCCGCGCCGGCAAGCGCGACGCTGATCGCGCCGCATACCGTGCGTGTGGCCTGGGCGAACGTGGCCGGTGAGACGCGATACGTGGTCCAGCGCTGCGCGGCGACCAGGGGCTGCTACTGCTCTACGATCGCCCCCAACGCCGCCGCGGATACGACGCAGCTCGACGACGTCGTTGACTCGGGCTACGGCGCGGGGAATTTCGGCTATCAGGTGCAGGCGTGCAACGGCGCGGGATGCTCGGGGTGGGCGGCGACCCCATTCGTGAACGTGCCCTGAGCCGTCCGCCGCGCGGCCCCGGGCGCCTCTCGTGACCTACTGACCGCGCGACCGCCGTCGCGTTGTCGCGGGCGCGGGGTTGCGCGCCGACTTCGCTTGGCGGCGCCGCTCGCGGACGGGATCGACCGGCGTGCGCACGGCCGGTCTCGCGCGGGCGCGAGGTTTCGCTTTGCTCTCCGGCGCCTTGGGCGGGGCCGGCTTACGCTTGGTGCGGGCGAGGTTCGGGCGATAGAGCACCAGCACCTTGCCCACGTGCTGGACCGGCGCGCAGTCGAGCGCCGCGCAGGCCTGCGCGAGCATCGACTCGCGCGCCTCGCGGTCGTCGCCGAGCACGCGCACCTTCACGAGGTCGTGAGCGAGCAGGGCGAGGTCGATCTCGTGGAGCACGGCGGGCGAGAGTCCCTGGTGGCCGACCGTGACGACAGGCTCGAGGTGGTGCGCCAGCGCGCGCAGTTCGCGGCGCCGGGTTGGCGTAAGCGGGTCCACCGCCGGAGTGTAGTGGGAAAATGGCCTCGTATGCCCAATCCTCTGAACCCCTCCGGCAAGAAGCACCGCTTCGGCAAGGCCTGGATGCACGAGCATGTCAACGATCCGTACGTGCAGGAGGCGCAGCGCCGCGGCTACCGGTCGCGCGCCGCGTTCAAGCTCATCGAGCTCGACGCCCGGGACCAGCTGCTGCGGCCGGGCATGAGCGTGGTGGATTTAGGCGCCGCTCCCGGCAGCTGGTCGCAGGTGCTGCGCGAGCGGGTCGGGCCGGGCGGGCGGATCGTCGCCATCGACGTCCTGCCGATGGACCCGGTGGCCGGTGTGGCCTTCGTCCAGGCCGACTTCCGCGAGGACGCGGGGCTGGCGGCGGTCGAGCAGGCGATCGGCCATGCGCCTGTCGACCTTGTGGTCTCGGACATGGCCCCCAATCTCTGCGGTATCGATCCCGTCGACCAGGCACGCAGCGTGCATTTGGGTGAACTTGCGCTGGAATTTGCCATCAGTCACTTGCGGGAAGGCGGCGACCTTGCGATCAAGGTGTTCCAGGGATCCGGTCTTGCAGAGTTGCAGCGTGCGGTCTCGGCGCGTTTCGCAAAGGTTTACGTACGCAAGCCCAAGTCCTCGCGTGACCGCAGCCGGGAGACGTTCCTGGTCGGCAAGGGGTTCCGGCCGTAGTTGCCGGGTTTTGGCTGATATTGATCAATTTTGGCGCGGATCGTGCTTCGAATTTCCCGTGGTAAGTGGTCCAAGCGGGGGTTCGCGGGTAAAATCCTGCTTTCGAGGCTCTTTAGGGTTTCTTAGGGTGCGGGCTTGAACAATCTCCTCAAGAACATCGGCATCTGGCTCGTGATCGGGCTCGTGGTGCTGACGGTCGTCAAGCAGTTCGACTCGCGGCAGACCAACCGCGACTCGATTCCTTATTCCGAGTTCATGGATGCCGCCAAGGCCGGCAAGGTCACGTCCGCCAGCGTCGAGGGGCGGACGATCAAGTGGGTCAACAGCGACAACAAGCGGTTCACGACCTACAGCCCCGGCGACATCTGGATGGTCGGCGATCTCGTCAAGTACGGCGTCAAGGTCGAGGCCAAGCCGGAAGAGGAGCAGTCGTTCCTCGCCCAGATATTCATCAGCTGGTTCCCGATGCTCTTGCTCATAGGCGTGTGGATCTTCTTCATGCGCCAGATGCAGGGCGGGGGACGCGGCGGCGCGTTCAGCTTCGGCAAGAGCAAGGCGCGCATGCTCGACGAGGCCAACAACTCCATCACGTTCGCCGACGTCGCGGGCTGCGACGAGGCGAAGGAGGAAGTCGCCGAGCTCGTCGAGTTCCTGCGCGATCCTTCCAAGTTCCAGAAGCTCGGCGGCCGCATCCCGCGCGGTGTGCTGATGGTCGGCAGCCCCGGCACCGGCAAGACGCTGCTCGCCAAGGCGATCGCAGGCGAGGCGAAAGTCCCGTTCTTCTCGATCTCGGGCTCCGACTTCGTCGAGATGTTCGTCGGCGTCGGCGCCGCTCGCGTGCGCGACATGTTCGACCAGGCGAAGAAGAATGCGCCGTGCATCGTGTTCATCGACGAAATCGACGCCGTCGGGCGCCAGCGCGGCGCCGGCTTGGGCGGTGGCAACGACGAGCGCGAGCAGACGCTCAACCAGCTGCTCGTGGAGATGGACGGCTTCGAGGGCAACGCAGGCGTGATCGTCATCGCCGCGACCAACCGGCCCGACGTGCTCGACCCGGCGCTGATGCGCCCGGGCCGCTTCGACCGTCAGGTCGTGGTGCCGCTGCCGGACATCCGCGGCCGCGAGCAGATCCTGCTCGTGCACATGCGCAAGGTGCCGATGTCCCCCGACGTGAAGGCCGACATCATCGCGCGCGGCACGCCGGGCATGTCCGGCGCCGATCTCGCCAACCTCGTGAACGAGGCCGCGCTGTTCGCCGCGCGCGCCAACAAGCGCCTCGTGGACATGTACGACTTCGAGCGCGCCAAGGACAAGATCATCATGGGCGCGGAGCGGCGCTCGATCGTGATGCCCGAGGAGGAGCGCCGCAACACGGCGTACCACGAGTCAGGCCACGCGATCGTCGCCAAGCTCCTGCCCAAGACCGACCCGGTGCACAAGGTCACGATCATCCCGCGCGGCCGTGCGCTGGGCGTGACGATGCAGCTGCCGGAGCAGGACCGCTACAGCATGGACCGCAAGCACATGCTGAACATGATCGCGGTGCTGTTCGGCGGGCGCATCGCCGAAGAGCTCTTCATGAACCAGATGACCACCGGGGCATCCAACGACTTCGAGCGCGCGACCGAGATCGCCCGCAGCATGGTCACGCGCTACGGCATGTCGGACGAGATGGGGCCGATGGTCTACGGCGAGAACGACGCCGAAATCTTCCTGGGCCGCTCGGTGACCACGCAGAAGAACGTGTCGGAATCGACGATGCAGAAGGTCGACGAGGAGATCCGCAAGATCATCGACGGCCAGTACGCGGTGGCTCGCCGTCTGCTCGAGGAGAATCGCGACAAGGTCGAGGTGATGGCCAAGGCGCTGCTCGAGATGGAGACGATCGACGCCGACCAGATCGACGACATCATGGCGGGCCGCCCGGTGCGCCCGCCGCGTCCCACGCAAGGGTCGTCGGGCGCGTCCTCGGGCGGCGGCTCGCCGACGCCGGACACCAGCGCTCCGTCGGCGAATCCCGCGTAGAAAACTTCTGATTGGAGACGCGCCCGCGCAGCGGGCGCGACTTTGGGCGTGAAGCTCCGGTGCGGTGCGCACACTTTGGACCTTGCAGGTCCAAAGGTCATGGGAATCGTCAACGTCACGCCCGACTCGTTCTCCGACGGCGGGCGCTACTTCAATCCCGCGCGCGCACTCGATCATGCACGCCGCCTCGTGGCCGACGGCGCCGACATCGTGGACGTCGGCGGCGAGTCCACCCGTCCCGGCGCGGCGCCGGTGGGGGAGGCCGAGGAGCTCGACCGCATCCTTCCCCTCGTCGAGACGCTCGCCAACGACGGCGTGCTCGTCAGCGTGGACACGACGAAGCCCACCGTGATGCGTCCGGCCATCGTCGCCGGCGCCGTGATGGTCAACGACGTGCGCGCATTGCGGGAGCCGGGAGCGATGGAAGCGGTGGCTGCGAGCGACGTCGCCGTGTGCCTCATGCACATGCAGGGTGCGCCGCGCACGATGCAGGCGGAGCCGCGCTACGACGACGTCGTGCGCGAGGTGCGCGGCTTCCTGGTCGAGCGCGCGCAGTCCTGCGAGTCCGCCGGCATCGCGCACGATCGAATCGCCGTCGACCCGGGCTTCGGCTTCGGCAAGACCGTGGAGCACAACCTCGATCTGCTGCGCGGCCTCGCCGACCTCGTCGCTGCCGGCTATCCGGTGCTCGCGGGCCTGTCGCGCAAGAGCGCGATCGGCCGGCTCACCGGGCGCGAGGTGGGCGACCGCCTGGCCGGCAGCCTCGCCGCCGCCCTGGCCGCCGTCGCGCGCGGCGCGGCGATCGTTCGCGTGCACGACGTGCGCGAGACCGTCGATGCGCTCAAGGTGTGGTCCGCGGTGAACGCGCATGATCTAGAATCGTCTGGCTGAACCGGACGGCTTCGCCGCGGTCAACCCGACGACTGGGCTCATCGATGCATCGCAACTACTTCGGTACGGACGGCATTCGCGGCCGAGTCGGGGAACCCCCGATCACGCCCGACGTCGTCCTGAAGCTCGGCTGGGCGGCGGGCCGCACGCTCGCGTCCGCCGAGGGCGCGCGCCGCGGCGACCGCCCTGGTGTACTGATCGGCAAGGACACGCGCATCTCCGGCTACCTCATGGAGGCCGCGCTCGAGGCGGGGCTGTCCGCGGCGGGCGTGGACGTCTACCTGTGCGGACCGCTGCCGACGCCCGGCATCGCGTACCTCACGCGGGCGCTGCGGCTTTCCGCCGGCATCGTGATCAGCGCCTCGCACAACGCGTTCGACGACAACGGGATGAAATTCTTCAGCTCGGCGGGCGCCAAGCTCCCCGACGAGGTCGAGGTGCGGATCGAGCAGCGCATGGCGGAGGAGCTCGCGTGCGTGCCGTCCGCCGCGCTCGGCAAGGCGCGCCGCGTCGACGACGCCGCGGGACGCTACGTCGAGTTCTGCAAGAGCACGTTTCCCAACGAGCTCGACCTGCACGGCTTCCGCATCGTCGTCGATTGCGCGAACGGCGCGGCGTACCACGTCGCCCCGCCGGTGTTCCACGAGCTCGGCGCCGACGTCGTCGCGGTCGCGAGCGAGCCGGACGGCGTCAACATCAACGCCGGCAACGGCGCGACGCATCCTTCCTTCCTCGCCGGGCAGGTGCGCGAGCACGGGGCGGACTTCGGCATTGCGCTCGACGGGGACGGCGACCGGCTCGCGATGGCGGACAGCGAGGGGCGGCTGTACGACGGCGACCAGCTGCTCTACGTGATCGCCACCGACTACCAGCGGCGCGGTGCCGCCAACGGCGGCGTCGTGGGCACCCAGATGAGCAACCTCGGGTTCGAGCAGGCGCTCGCGCGCCGCCACATTCCGCTCGCTCGCGCCAAGGTTGGCGACCGCTATGTGCTCGAGCAGATGCACGCGCAGAAATGGCTCTTGGGCGGCGAGAACTCGGGCCATATCATCTGCCTCGACAAGCACACGACGGGCGACGGCATCATCGCCGCGCTCGCGGTCCTGCGCGCGCTCATCGAGCAGAAGTCCACTCTCGCACAAGCGACCTCCGCCGTCGTCATGTATCCGCAGCGGCTCATCAGCGTTCCCGTGCAGCGCGGCTTCGACTGGCATCGCAGCGACGCCGTCGCGCGCGCCGAGCGCGAGGCGGTGGCTTCGCTCGGCGAAACCGGGCGCGTGCTCCTGCGCCCGTCGGGCACCGAGCCCGTGCTGCGCGTGATGGTCGAGGCCCGCGACGCCCAAGTCGCCGAATCGCACGCCCAGTCGCTCGCGGCGACGATCGCCCGCGTCGCCGGCACACCGCTGTAAGGCGCGCTTCCGCAGGGCCTCCCCGGTTCAGGCACATCCCGGCGGCACGGAGCCGACGCGCGTCAGCGCGATCGTTCCCGCCTGGCCGGCGTTCGTGCCGCCCGTGAACCTGTAGGCGAGCGTGGCGCTCTGGCAGCTTGCGAAGACGAGCGTCGCGGTACCGACCGCTGCCGTCGTTGCGCCCGTCGCTGCCGATGCGAACGTGCCGCCCGTGGTCTCGTAGAGGGTGAGATCGAACGCGCGCGCACCCGCAGCGTAGCTCGCCTGCGCGGTGTACCACCGCTGGCCTGCGGGCCCGCCGATCGCCTGCCCGCCCGGCACGTACGTGTACCACGTGCAGAACACCGCCTGCGCCGGCGGATTCACCTCGATCACGAGGCCCTGCCCCGACGTGCTCTCGGAGAACCAGTTGCCGGAGTGCGCGAAGTCGGCGTCGGTTGCGCGCGCGGACGTGGTCGAGCACGTGACGTTCGGCAGGAGGCGCGTGAGCGGGATCGTCCCGGTGCGGTTGCTGCCGTCGCCGAACGTATAGTCGAGGGTCGCATTGTCGCAGTCCGACGCGCTGAACAACGCAGCGCCGACGACGGTGCTGGTCGTCGCAGGCGGCGCGTCGAAGTTGCCGGCGATGTTGGAGTAGATCGTGAGCGACGCGGTCGGCTGACCGCTTATCACGGCGCCGCTCACCGTGTACCAGCGGTTGCTCGCCGCGTCGCCGGAGGCTGTATCGAACGTGAACCAGCCGCCGAAGAGCAGTCCCGTGCCCGCGGTGCTGAAATCCGGGTAGATCTCGAGCGACAGGCCCTGGCCGCTCGTTGCGGCGTTGTACCAGTTGCCCGTGAGGCCGTGCTGGTCGAGATCGGGCGCGGCCGCAGCGGTGGCCGCCGCGATCCCGACCTCGAGCGTGGCCGTGTAGCCGCCTGCGGTGTTGCCGCCGGTGGTCGCGATCTGCAGTACGCCGCCGTCGTTGCCGAAAACGCTGTCCGTCGCGAGGCTCGTTGCGTTCAGGTTGGCGAGGCTGCCCGGATAAAGCGAGGACTGCGCGTAGACCGCGCGGCACGCGGCGTCGGGCAGCGCGAGCTGCGACGTGTGCACGGCGTTGGCACCCGCCGTGACTTGGTCGAGCGACGAGTAGATCTCGAAATGGATATGCGGCCAGCGGCCGGAGTACGCGCCGGGAAAGATCGTCGTGAAGGTCACGGTGCCCGCGCTGTCGCTCACCTGCACGCCGCGCAGGAAATTCTCTGCGGTCACGCCCGACGAGTACATCGAATAGCGGCCGCTCGCGTCGCAGTGCCACACGTACACCGCGTACCCCGCGGCCGGGGCGCAGTTATCGTTGACGTCGACGAGCTTCAGTGTCAACGTGAGCGTCGTTCCCGGCGCGAGCGTCGTTCCCGATTTGCCGAAGCTCGCACGGATATCGGAGCGGACGATGCCGATTTGCGTGAGCACGTTCGGTCCGTTGCTTCCGTCGCCGGGATACGGCCCGGCCGTCTCGCTCGGAATGAGCGAGCAGGCGAGGGCGCCGACCGGCGAGGTGAGCAGCGCGGCGCCGCCGATCCTGCGCAGCGCGTGCCGCCGCGCGAGAACCTCGCGCTCGCGCAGCAGCGCGACGGTGGCGCCCAGAGGGGCATCGGGATCGGCAAGTCGTGCGGCAGTATGAGTTTTCGTCGTCATCGTACGTCCAAGTCGTGAAATGAAAGAAGGATCAGAAGAAGGGTCGCGGCCGGAACCGTCGCTCAAGGAGCGTGCGTGGGCCGTGCCTTTGGCCGCGGCAGGCCTGCCGATTTGGAGGAGGCATCGATGCGCGGAGTTCGCCCCGAATTCAAAAAAAAAGCCGTGAATCCCTGCGTGCGTGCGCAAGCGTGCACGTCGATGGTGCGGGCATGACGCGGCGCGAGCTGCTTCAGGGGTTGGCCGCGCTTGCGGCGTCGGGCCTCGTGCCGCCCGCGCTGGCGCAAACGACGAGCGAGCTTTCGGCGGCGGAATTCAGGGCACTTTCCACGTCGATGACCGGGTTCGCGTACGGCGACGGCGAAGCGGCATCCGCGATGCTGCACGCGCTCGTTTCGTCCGTCGGGGCAAGCGCGCTGTCGAGGATCGCCTCGCTCGCGTCGGCCACGCCCTCCGCCCGCCTCGGCGACGCGCTCCGGGAAGCGCAGCTCGATGCTGCGGCGACCAAGGTGATCGTGGCATTGTACTCCGGCGTCGTCGACACGCCTTCCGGTCCCGTCGTCGTCACCTACGACAAAGCGCTCGCGTGGCGCGCCGTGCCGTGGACAAAGCCGAACGCCGAATGCGGCGGCGAGACCGACTACTGGTCGAAGGCGCCGCAATGACGCTCGCCGCCGACGTCGTCATCGTGGGCTCGGGGGTTGCGGGCGCCGTCACAGGCTACACGCTCGCGCGCGCCGGCGTGAAGGTGCTGATCCTGGAAGCGGGGCCGCGCGTGGATCGCGGGAAGGCAACGGCGCTGTTTCGCAGCTCGCCGACCAAGACGCCGAACTCGCCATATCCCGCGCACCCCATGGTGCCGCAGCCGGACGAGGGCGACATCGGCGCGTACTACGTGCAGGCCGGTCCCGTCCCGTTCAACGGGTTGCAGGCGCGCGTGGTCGGCGGCACGACGTGGCACTGGGGCGGACTCACGCTGCGCTATCGTCCCAACGACTTCGTCCTGAAGTCGAAGTTCGGCGTGGGCGTGGACTGGCCGCTGTCGTACGTGGACGTCGAGCCCTGGTACGGTGAAGCGGAGCGCGAGATCGGCGTGGCCGGTCCGCCCGATTACGACTGGGGCTCGCCGCGCTCCTCGCCCTATCCGATGCCGCCGATCGCGCCCACCTATCTCGACACTGTGATCGGCGCGGCGTGCAAGAGCGTCGGGCTTTCCATGGCGCCGTTCCCGCACGGGCGCAACTCGGTGGGCCGCGACGGGCGGCCGCCGTGCTGCGGCAACGCGTCGTGCGTGCCCATCTGCCCGATCGGCGCGAAGTACGACGCGTCGGTGCACGTCGCGAAGGCCGAAGCCGCGGGCGCGCGCGTGGAGCCGCTCGCCATCGCGCACGAGGTCGTGGTCGGCGCCGACCGCAAGGTGAGCGCGATCCGCTTCAAGCGCCCCGACGGGAGCGTGGAAGAAGCGCAAGGCAAGATCTTCGTGATCGCGGCGCACGCGATCGAGACGCCGAAGCTGCTCCTCATGTCGCGTCTTCCCGGCAGCAGCGACACCGTGGCCAATTCGAGCGGGCTCGTCGGCCGCTATCTGCTGACGCAGCTCGACGCCGGCATGATCGGGCTCACGAAGGAGAAGCTGTGGCCGTATCGCGGCCCGGTCGAGACGAGCGGCATCCGCGAGCTGCGCGACGGCGATTTCCGCAACCTTCACGGTGCGTCGGGCACGTCGCCGTCGAACGAGGGCTGGTATCGCGCGATAGGGCCGTTCAAGGCCGCGCAGCTCTATGCGGCGCAAGGCTTGCACGGCGCTGCGCTCGCGGCTGCGGTCAGCGATCACCTGACGCGCGAGCTCGCGATCGGGCCCTCGGTCGAGGTGTTGCCCGATCCCGACAACCGGGTGACGCTCGCCGCCGACCGCCTCGACCCGCTCGGCCTGCCACGCCCGCGCATCGCGTTCAAGTGGGGCCAGTACGAGCAGGACGGCATGAAGGTCGCGATGCAGTACGTCCAGGGGCTCATGAATGCGCTCGGCGCGACGGAGCTGCGCACGTTCGGCCCGTCCACGGACGGCGCGGTCATGGGCGGGACGTGCCGGATGGGCAACGATCCGCGCGCGTCGGTGGTCGACCGCAACCTCCGCTCGCACGATCATCCCAACCTGTACATCGTGGGCTCGTCGACCTTTCCGACCATCACGGCGTCACCGCCCACGCTGACGATCGCCGCGCTGGCGCTGCGCGCAGGCCTGACGATACAGACGGAGCTTC
>Ga0335083_10002667_pt1 | contig 23430 bp, 22 predicted proteins | sample Lox_Sample_42_FD_206716 | JGI IMG/M metagenome (GOLD analysis project Ga0335083, IMG submission 206716) | Soil microbial communities from Loxahatchee National Wildlife Refuge, Florida, United States - Lox_Sample_4.2 | ecosystem: Environmental > Terrestrial > Soil > Wetlands | place: USA...
GACGCGCTGTAGCCGGGCATGCTCCTCGCCGCTGACGCAGCGAGCTTCGCCTGCCATCGCGCAGCAGCTGACGAGCGCGGCAGCAGCGCCGAGCAAGCGCGCGGGTGCCATGATGCGCCTGCCGACGCGCATCAACGGTCCTTGTACGGCTCGATCAGCTCGGCCTTCATCCGGTATCCGGCCGTGCCCATCCCCATGCGGCGGTCAGAGGAGGTCTTGGGCTCGGAGCGGCGCGCCTCGATCGGGCCGATCACCCACACCGCGTCCATTGTCCGCATGTTCGGTACCGGCTCGTTCGGGAACACGTCAATGATCTGGTTGGCGGGCGGCGGCGGCACATGGATGCAGGCGCCGAAGTAGGGCACCAGCAGGAACTCGGTCACGCGCTCGTCACGTCGCTCGAGCGGAACGACGAATCCCGGGATACGGACGCGCTGCCCGTTCCAGCCCGCCTCCACCGGCGCCTCATCCCAGGCCTTGCGCATCAGTTCGAGCGCATTGTTTGCACGTACGTCGGCGTCGCTCAGGGCCCCCAAGTTCATGTTGCGGAACGGCGCCGCCGGGTCCCAGCCGGTCGGGATGAGCGCGTTCCAGCCGATCTCCTGGTAGTTGTGGCCGGACTTTGCGCCCCCATTGGACTGCTTGAGGCGGTCGCCGACCCGGTGCTTGGGCGGCTCGGCGGGGAGGGCAGCGACGCCTGCGACGGCGAGCGCCAGCGCAATCAATAGGGTCGAAAGGCGCATGATTTTCCTCATAGGCGAGGCGTGAGGCCGTCGGCGAGCGACAGCCGGTAGGCGCGGTAGCCGGGGACGAGACTCGCCACGAGCCCGACAAGCACGACTGCGCCCAACAGGCGCAGCTCGGGCAGGGAAAGCAGTTGCAAATGGATCCCGAGCCCGTAGTGCGATTGCGCGAACGGGCGCACGGCTGCGGTGAGGGCAGCGAGCATCAGCACGCCCACTGCGCAGCCGAGCACGGTGACGATCAGTCCGTCGACCGTGAGCAGCAGGAAGATGTCGCCGGGCCGCGCTCCAACCGAGCGCAGGATCGCCAGCTCGCGGCGCCGCTCGTTCAATCCAGCGAGGATCACCGCGACGAGCCCGGCGAGTCCGACGGCGACCACCATCGCCGAGACCGCAAGCAGCGTGCGCTCCACGGTGCCGACGACCTCCCAGAGCTGGTCGAGCGCCACGCCGGGCAGCACCGCGAGCAGAGGCTCGCCCGCGTAGTCATCGATGCGGCGCTGCATGCGGAATACGGCAGCGCGGCTCTTCAGCCCTACGAGCGCCGCGGTGATTTCCTTGGGGGAAAGGTCGAACTTGCGCACATATTGGGGCGGGATAGAGAACCCTGGCACCGGTGCGCCGCCTTGCCAATCGAGGTGGATCGCGGTGATCGCCTCGAGGCTGACATGCACCGTGCGGTCCACGGGCGTTCCGGTGGGAGCGAGGATGCCGACCACGGTGAACGGCTTGTCGGCATGCTCGGGCAGTCCGGCGCCGCCGATGCCGTGGCTGAGTATGATTCGATCCCCGCGCCGGTAGCCGAGCCGATCGGCAACTTCGGCACCGAGCACCGCGTCGAACAGGCCGTGAAACGGCGCACCGGCGGAGAATTCCAGTGCCCGCCGATCGCCATAGCGGAAGTGCTCGAAGTAGGCGGGCGTGGTGCCGAGCACGGGGAAGCCGCGGTGCGAGTCGCCGAGGGAGAGCGGAATCGACCAGGCGACGGCAGGATCGTCGGCGATCGCGCGAAACGCGTCCCAGCGGATGTTGTTGGTTGCTGCGCCGATGCGGAAAACCGCGTAGAGCACGAGTTGAACGGGGCCGGTGCGCGCGCCGACCACGAGATCGGTGCCGGATATGGAATTCGCGAAGCTCGCGCGCGCGTCGCGGCGCACGCGCTCGATGCCGAGCAGCAGCGTGACGCTCAAGGCGACTGCAGCGAGGGTGAGGCCGAGCGTGAGACGCCGGTTCCATGCGCTGCGCGCGGCTAGCGCAAGCCACTGCATCAGGCGGCCTCCCGCGCCGCGTCGGCCCGGTTCAGGGACGGCATGGCGAGTTCCCGGTCGAAGGCGCCTGCCAGGCGCCGATCGTGGCTGACGAAGAGAAGCGCCGCGCCCGCGTCGCTGCATTCGCGCAGCAGCAGCGCGAGGAACGCCTGCTGCCGCTCGGCGTCGAGAGCCGAGGTGGGCTCATCCGCGATCACGAACTCCGGCTGACCGATTAGCGCCCGCGCTGCGGCGACGCGCTGCTGCTGGCCGACGCTGAGGCGCATCGCGGGCCTCCGATCGAGCCCGGGTTCGAGATCGAGCTGGCGGAGCAGGCGCGCGGCCTCGCCGAGCCAGGTTCGGCTCCGTACCGCCGCGCGGCGCCCACGACGTGTCGAGAACCGGCAGGGCAGCAGCACATTCTCTATCGCCGAAAGATACGGGATCAGGTTGAACTGCTGAAAGATGAATCCCACGTGATCGGCGCGGAAGCGGTCGCGCGCGCGCGCTCCCAGCTGCGTCAGCTCGGCATCGAGAAAGCGGATGCTGCCGCGCTCGGGCGCGAGCACTCCGCCGAGCAGGCCGAGCAGCGTGCTCTTGCCGCTGCCGCTCGGCCCGTGCAGGAAGACCCGCTCTCCGGCGCCGATCTCGAGGTGGGTGATGTCGACGCAGGGCTCGTCGCGCGGCGTCCAGCGAAATATCAGGTCTCGCAGCGCCACGACCCGAGCCGCGCTCATGGCGCTACCACCTTAGCGTCTCGCTTGCGGCGTCGAGCTTCGTCCCGACCTGCCCTGCGCGCGCGGCCAGCTGCACGTCGATCCGCCGCATGTTCGGGAATCCGGCAAAGAGCCGGACGTCGACGCTGCGCAAGTGCTCGGGCGCCTCGCAATGGAACACGAACTCCGCTTCGAGATCGGCGTGGCCGCCGGCGCTCGCGGCGGGCGGCTTTGACTCGAAGACCGGCGAATTGAGCCGGACCGAGGTGGGCGCGCAGCGCGCGGCCGGCGGAGTCGCGAACACGGTTTGTGCCGCGCGCAGGCGGTCCCCGAGCGCGCGGACCGCCGCCCTCTCCGACTCGTTCCGCGGGTAGTGCTCGAAGCCCAGCAGATTGTCGAGCGGGCAGTCAAGAAAAAAAGACAGCACGGGCCCGTCCACCGCGACTTCCAGCCTCGCGACGCCGTGCTGGTGGGGGGCCGGTTCGCGAGCCGGCGCGACAAGCGGCGCAGCTGCGAGCAATCCAGCACACAGCATGCCTGCAATACATTGCATTGGCACTCCCTCCGTCAAGAACGCGCACAAGCCGGGCGCACCGCGCCCGACCAGAAACGTCTCAGTGACTCAAACGGAGGGAGGAGGAGCGCGCGAGTCGAAGACCGCCCGGGCCAGAAGCAGCGCGCTCGAAGGCGTCGGCACAAGAGCGAACAAACGCGTGGTGAGCACGACCGGAACGTTCGCCTGATTGCTGATCGTGCAGTCGAGCGCGCAGAATGCAACGCATTCGGCCCTGCGGTGATCGAGCGGCGGCGCGCGTCCTTCGCCTTGCGTCGCGACCGCCACGTCGTGCATCGCGTGGCCGAGGGCGTGCAGCGCCGCGCCCTGCTGTCCGAACAGGAGCGACGCCGCGACCAGCAGCAAGCGCCATATTTCCGGCAAGGAACGCAGCTTCACCTGTCCGACTTTACACCAAACCGCAATTGCGCGAGCACCCGGACGCCGAACGCATGACTGATTTTGGCGCGAACTCGCCGCCTGGCAGCCGGATCCGTCCTCAGACGCGCGCATTGCGCGCCGCAGGCGGTCTTCAGGCTGCGGCGCGGTACTTGAGCGGCACGCCGTTCAGGCGCTGCAGCTCGTCGAAGGAGAGCCCCTCGGCGCAGATCTCCACCAGGTGCAGGCCGTCGGCTTTCACGTCGATGACCGCGAGGTCGGTGTAAACGCGGGTCACGCAGCGCAGCCCGGTAAGCGGGTAGCTGCAGCGTTCCACGATTTTCGACTTACCTTTCTTGGTGAGGTGCTCCATGGTGACGAAGACTTGCTTCGCGCCGGCGGCAAGATCCATCGCGCCGCCCACTGCGGGAATGGCGTCCGGCTCGCCCGTGTGCCAGTTCGCGATGTCGCCCGCGGCCGAGACCTGGAAGGCGCCGAGCACGCAGATGTCGATGTGGCCGCCGCGGATCATGGCGAAAGAGTCGGCATGGTGGAAATAGGACGCACCGGGCAGCGCGGTCGCGGGGTTCTTGCCGGCGTCGATGAGGTCCTCGTCTTCGGCGCCGGGCGCAGGCTTGGGTCCGAGTCCGAGGATGCCGTTCTCGCTATGCAGCACGATCTCGCGATCCGCCGGCACATGGTTGGCGACGAGCGTCGGCAGCCCGATGCCGAGGTTCACGTAGGCGCCGTTCGGAATGTCGCGCGCCACGCGCGCCGCGATCTGATTGCGGTCGAGTTTTATCATGCGGCCTTCTCGGCGGTTGCACTGCGTTTCGACAGGCGCACCACGCGCTTCACGAAAATTCCGGGCGTCACGACCGCTTCCGGATCGAGCTGACCCAGTTCCACGGTTTCGCGTACCTGCGCGACAGTGCATTTTGCCGCCGCCGCCATGATCGGGCCGAAGTTGCGCGCGGTCATGCGGTAGCTGAGGTTGCCCCAGCGGTCCGCGCGATCGGCTTTGATGAGTGCGTAGTCGGCGTGGATCGGGTATTCGAGCACGTAGTCGCGGTCGCCGATGCGGCGCGTCTCCTTGCCCTCCGCGAGCCGGGTGCCGTAGGCCGTCGGCGTGAAGAAGGCGCCGATGCCGGCGCCCGCGGCGCGGATGCGTTCGGCAAGCGTGCCCTGCGGCACCAGTTCCAGTTCCAGCTTGCCGGCGCGGTAGAGCTTGTCGAAGTGCCAGGAATCCGCCTGGCGCGGAAACGAGCAGAGGATCTTGCGCACGCGCCCGGCGCCGATCAGCGCGGCGAGCCCGGCATCGGCGTTGCCGGCGTTGTTGTTGACCACCGTGAGCTCTTTCGCGCCCTGCGCGATCAGGCAGTCGATCAGCTCCGCCGGCATGCCGGCGTTGCCGAAGCCGCCGATCATCACCGTTGCCCCGTCGGGCACGTCGGCCAGCGCGGCTTCGGCGGTGGGAAAGAATTTGTCGATCATGGGAGCCGCAAATTATCGCCTCAAAGGGTTTTCCCACCCCTTCCTGTAAGCGGTTACTAACAAATGAGAAGCCACATTCAATGAGTTTTGTATGTATTTGATAAATATATAAGATTGATTTCAAGAATCGATCTGCAATAGTTCAGCTAAGTGATTGTCTCGGCTGAAGAAATCCCCTTTGTTCAACTTGACCTCCCTCTGTCTTTCGGATTAAAGTGGGAAAACGTAGAAAAAAGTGGCTGAACTGGCCTACAGCTATGCCGCGTCCTGGGTTTTGACAGATCCAAGTGGAGGAGACGAAAAAAGATGGCCGGCACGGGCAGTACGTTCCACGGCGCAACCGTCCTCACCCTGGACGCCAAGGGCCGTCTCGCCATTCCCACGCGGCACCGCGACGCGCTGGTCGCCGCGAGCAGGACGCTCGTGCTCAGCGCGCACCCCGACGGCTGCGCGCTCCTCTACCCGGAATCGGACTGGCAGCGCGTGCGCGAGCAGGCGGAGAAATTCCCGGCTTTCCATCCGCAGGCCAGCTGGTGGAAGCGCCTGCTGCTCGGCTTCGAGGAACACGTGGCGCCCGATGCCTCGGGACGCGTGCTCATCTCCAGCGGCCTGCGGCTGCACGCGAGGCTCGAGCGCGAGGCCATGCTGGTCGGCCAGGGCCACTACTTCGAACTCTGGGATTCGGCCGTCTGGAGCGCGAAACTCGCCGGCGCACTGGCTTCTGCCGGCACCCCGCCTCCGGGCATGGAGGATTTCTCGCTGTGATGGCGGGCGCGGACGATGAGCGAACCTGCCTTTGCTCATCGCGCGGTCCTGCTCGAGGAAGCGGTCGCCGCCCTTGCCATCCGTCCGGAAGGCAGCTACCTGGACGCCACCTTCGGGCGCGGCGGCCACAGCCGAGCCATCCTGCAGCGGCTCGGGCCCTCGGGTCGGCTGATCGCGCTCGACCGCGATCCGCAGGCGGTGGCGGCGGCCCGCGAAATCAAGGACCCGCGCTTCGTCATCGAGCACGCACCCTTCAGCGGACTGGAGCGGGTGCTCGACACGCATCTCGCCGGCAGGGGCGGGCAGTTGCAGGGCCTGCTCGCGGACCTCGGCGTTTCCTCGCCGCAGCTGGAAGACGCGTCGCGGGGATTTTCCTTCAGGGCGGACGGGCCGCTCGACATGCGCATGGATCCGACCCGCGGCGTTTCGGCCGCGGACTGGCTGGCCACGGCAACAGAACAACAAATCCGGGAGGCAATCGGCGGCTATGGCGAAGAACGGTTTGCTAAACAGGTTGCAAAGGCGATTGTTGATGCTAGGGCACGCGAGCCGCTCGTCCGCACCGAGCAACTTGCCGCTGTCGTGGCTGCGGCGGTCAGGAAACGGGAAACACGGCGCGAGGTCGGCCAGAATCCGGCGACGCGTACCTTTCAAGCTCTACGGATTCTCGTCAATCGGGAGCTTGAGGAGGTCGCGCTGATGCTGCCCCAGGCGATCCGGCGGCTGGCGCCGGGAGGGCGGCTGGCGGTGATCGCCTTCCATTCGCTGGAAGACCGCCTGGTCAAGCGCTTCCTGCGCGCCTGCAGCGAAGATCGGCTGCCATCGGATTTGCCGATTCGCGCCCGCGATTTGCCACAAGCGCCGCTCAGAATCGTCGGCAAGGCGCAGCGCGCGTCGGCGGCCGAAATCGCGGCCAACCCGCGCGCCCGCAGCGCGACCTTGCGCGTGGCCGAGCGAACCGGCGCGGCATTCAATGAATCGATCCTGCACAGCATCGGGCCCGAGCCGTGGCGAAGCTGAACCTCCTCCTCCTCCTGGTTCTCGTCGCCTGCGCGCTCGGGCTCGTCACTTCGCAGCACAAGTCGCGCAAGCTGTTCGCCGAGCTCGACCACGAGCAGGAGCGCGCGCGCGCGCTCGAAGTCGAGTACGGCCAGCTGCAGCTGGAGGCCAGCACCTGGGGCCTGCATTCGCGCGTCGAGAAGATCGCCACCGGCGCGCTCGGCATGCGCGCGCCCGATCCGCGGCGCGTGCGCATGGTCGAGCCGAAAACGGAAGCACCAACGCCATGAGTGCCGAAGGGATTCATCCTTGACCGCCGCCGCCAGCGTGCCGGTGATGGTGCGGCTGCCCGCCGGGCGCGCGCGCCTGACATTGGCGCTGCTGCTCGCCGCCTTTTTCGTGCTCGCCGGCCGCTCGGTCTACCTGCAGTCGATAAAGACCGGTTTCCTGCAGGAGAAGGGCGAGGCGCGCTACTCACGCGTGCTCGAAGTGCCGGCCACGCGCGGCCGCATCCTCGACCGCAACGGCGAGGCGCTGGCGATCTCGACGCCGGTGAAGTCGATCTGGGCGATCCCGGAGGACGTGAAGGCGGACGCAGCGCAACTGAAAGCGCTCGCCGCATTGCTGCAGATGGCCCCGCGCGAGCTGGCGCGCAAGCTGTCCGACGCCGACCGCGACTTCGTCTACCTGAAGCGACAGATCCCGCCCGAGGTCGCGGCACGCGCCGCTGCGCTCGGCATCCCGGGCATCCACCAGCAGAAGGAGTACCGGCGCTACTACCCGGGCGGCGAGACCATGGCGCAGGTGATCGGTTTCACGGGCGTCGACGACGCGGGCCAGGAAGGCATCGAGCTCGCGCACCAGCCGCTGCTCGCCGGCGCCGCCGGCAGCCGGCGCGTGATCAAGGATCGGCTCGGCCAGATCGTCGAGGACGTGGAATCGATCCGCGCCGCGCAGGACGGCCGCGACCTGACGCTTGCGCTCGACAGCAAGATCCAGAACCTTGCTTTCGGAGCGCTCAAGTCCGCCGTCGAGGCAAACCGCGCCAAGGCCGGCGCGATCGTGGTGCTCGACGTGCGCACCGGCGAAGTGCTCGCGCTGGCCAACCTGCCGACCTACAACCCGAACAACCGCGCCAAGCTCACCGGCGCGCAGCTGCGCAACCGCGTGATGACGGACAGCTTCGAACCCGGCTCGACGCTCAAGCCGTTCACCATCGGCCTGGCGCTGGAGACCGGCAAGATCACGCCTCAGACGGTGATCCAGACCGCGCCGGGTTCGCTCACCATCGCCAACTACACCATCCACGACGCGCACCCGGGCGGCGCGATGACCGTGGCGCAGGTGATCCAGAAATCCTCCAATGTCGGCGCCGCCAAGATCGCGCTGTCGCTGCCGCGCGAGGAAATGCACGACCTGTTCCGGCGCGTCGGCTTCGGCGCCGCGCCGCGGCTGGGCTTTCCGGGCGAAGCCACGGGCAAGCTGCGCGCGGCGAAGACCTGGCGGCCTATCGAGCAGGCGACGATGGCCTACGGTCACGGCATCTCGGTGAGCCTGATCCAGCTTGCGCGCGCCTACACCGTGTTCGCGCGCGACGGCGAGCTCGCGCCTCTGTCCCTGGTGAAGACCGATGCGGCCCCGGTGCCGGGCGAGCGCGTGTTTTCGCCGGAAACGGCGCGCGCGCTGCGTGCCATGCTCGAATCCGCGGTGCAACCCGGCGGCACGGCGCCGCGCGCCCGCATCATGGGCTGGCGCGTCGGCGGCAAGACCGGCACCGCGCACAAGGAGGAGAACGGCGGCTACGCCGCCAACAAGTACGTGTCCTCGTTCGTCGGCTTCGCGCCGGTGTCCGAGCCGCGCCTGGTGATTGCCGTGATGCTGGATGAACCCTCTGCGGGCCAATACTACGGCGGCTTGGTCGCCGCGCCGGTGTTCTCGCAGGTCATGCAGGGCGCGCTGCGGATGATGGGCGTGCCCTACGACGCGCCGCTGGTGCCGGTCGAGATGCCGGGCGAGGGCGACGACGCGAAGGAGAGCACCTGATTGGCGACCTGTTCGCGCAACTTTCCCGCCAGGGGGCCGCGATCGAGCGCCTGACCTCCGACAGCCGGCGCGCCGCGCCCGGCACGGCGTTCTTCGCCTGGCCGGGCGCCGCAGGCGACGGCCGCCGCCACATCGCCCAAGCGATCGAGCGCGGCTGCGCGGCCGTGCTCTGGGAGAGCGACGGCTTTTCCTGGGACAGCCGCTGGCAGGTGCCGAACGCGCCGGTCCACGGACTCAGGGCGCAGGCCGGCTTCATCGCGCACGAATTCTACGGCCGGCCTTCGGAGTCGATGTGGGTCTGCGGCGTCACGGGTACCAACGGCAAGACATCCTGCTCGCAGTGGCTCGCCGCGCTGCTGTCGGGCCGGGACGAGAAAACGGCAGTGATCGGCACCCTCGGGGCGGGTTTTCTCCCGGAGCTGGAGTCCACGGGGCACACGACGCCGGACGCGCTCGATCTGCACGCCATGCTCGCGGCATTCAAATCCGGCGGCGCGCGCGCGGTGGCGATGGAAGTTTCCTCGCACGGCCTCGACCAGGGACGCGTCAACGGCGTCGCCTTCGATTGCGCGCTGCTCACCAACCTGACGCACGATCACCTCGACTACCACGGCACCATGGCCGCCTACGCGCAGGCCAAGGCGCGCCTGTTCGACGTGCCGGGCCTCGGCGCAGCGGTGCTCAACATGGACGACGCGTTCGGGGCGCAGCTTGCCGAGCGCCTGGCCGCGCGCGGCGCGCGCACGATCGGCTACGGATTTTCGCGGCCGGCGATGGCGGAGTTCGTTTGCGCGGAAGGCGTCGACGGCGAGCGCGTGAAGATCCATTCCAGCTGGGGGGACGCGAATGTGGCGATTCCGCGGCTGGGTCGCTTCAATGTCGCCAATGCGCTCGCCGTGCTGGGGTGCCTGGTCGCGAAGGGAATCCCGTTCGCGGAAGGCGCCGCGCTGCTCGAGCGGCTGCCGCCGGTGCCGGGTCGCATGCAGCAGGTGGGCAAACGACCGCTGGTGGTGGTCGACTACGCGCATACGCCGGATGCCCTCGACAAGGTGCTCGCGGCGCTGAAGCCGCTCGCGCTGGCGCGCGGCGGGCGCCTGGTCGCCGTGTTCGGCGCCGGCGGCGGGCGCGACGCGGCAAAACGGCCGCAGATGGGCCTGGCGGTCGCCAGGCGCGCCGACCGCATCGTGCTCACCTCGGACAATCCGCGCAGCGAAGAGCCGCTGGCCATCATCGCGGCGGTGCGCGCGGGTATCGCGGGCGAATGCATCATCGAACCGGATCGCGCCAAGGCGATCGAAGGCGCGATCGCGGCGGCGGACGACGCCGACGTGATCCTGATCGCAGGCAAGGGCCATGAAAATTTCCAGGAGATCGCCGGCCGGCGGCTGCCGTTTTCCGACGCGAAGGTGGCCGAAGCGTCACTTGGCCGCCGGGGGGCGCAATGATGGGTCTGCATGAAGCCTCCGAAGTGATGGGCGGCCGCGCGGTGGGCGGCGATGTCCGGTTCACGGGCATTTCCACGGACACGCGCACCTTGAAGAGGAACGAATTATTCGTGGCGATCCGCGGCGATCGCTTCGACGGGCACAGGTTTCTGGATACGGCGCGCTCGCAGAATGCCGCTGCCGCGCTGGTGGATGAAAAGGGATATCCGGGACATGCCCCCCTGCCAGTCGCGATCGTCGACGACACGAGGCGCGCGCTGGGCCGGCTGGGCCGGCATTGGCGATTGCGCTTCGCGCCGGCGCTGGTCGCGATCACCGGCTCGAACGGCAAGACCACCACCAAGGAAATGCTCGCCTCGATCCTGCGCGCGCATGCGGGCGAGGCGGCCACGCTCGCCACGCGCGGCAACCTGAACACCGATATCGGCGTGCCGCTCACGCTGCTCGGGCTCAACGCCGGCCACCGCTATTGCGCGATCGAGCTCGGCATGAACCATCCCGGCGAGATCGCGATGCTGGCGGAAATCGCGCAACCGACGGTGGCGCTCGTCAACAACGCGCAGCGCGAGCACTTGGAATTCATGGAGTCGGTGGAAGCGGTCGCGGAGGAGAACGCCAGTGTGTTCGAAGCGCTGCCCGCGGACGGCGCCGCTGTGCTGAATGCCGACGACGCGATGGCCGGCGTGTTCCGGCGCAAGGCGGGCACGCGCCGGCGCGTCGAATTCGGCCTGCAGGCGGGCGATGTCGTCGGCGGTTTCACGCTGCGGCCGCTGGGCAGCGATATCGTCGTGCGGACGCCCGCGGGCGAGGCGCGGGCGACGCTCGCGATCCCGGGCCTGCACAACGTCCGCAATGCGCTTGCGGCCGCGGCGTGCGCGCACGCCGCCGGCATTCCCGCGCAGGCCATCGGCGCCGGCCTCGCCGCCTTCCGTCCCTACACCGGCCGACTGCAGGTCAAGACCACCGCCGCCGGCGCGACGCTGATCGACGACAGCTACAACGCCAACCCCGATTCGGTGCGTGCGGCGATCGACGTGCTCGCGTCCTGTCCCGGCCCGACCGCGCTGGTGCTCGGCGACATGGGCGAAGTGGGCGAGCAGGGCCCGGCGTTCCATGCCGAGGTGGGCAGGTACGCGAAGGAGAAGGGGATCGACACGCTGCTGGCGCTGGGAGTGGCGACACCTGGCACCGTGAAGGCATTCGGTACAGGCGCGCGGCATTTTGACCGGATGGAAGATCTGGTCGAAAAGACGGCAGGCGCGAAAACGCTGCTGGTCAAAGGCTCCCGCTTCATGAAGATGGAGCGGGTCGTCGCAGCCCTGACCGGCGAGAAGGGCGCGGCGCACTGATGCTGCTCGAACTCGCACAGTGGTTGGCGAAGGACGTGCGCCTGTTCAACGTCTTCAACTACATCACCCTGCGCGCGGTGCTGGCCTGCCTGACCGCGCTGGCGATCTCGCTGATCCTCGGGCCCTACGTGATCCGCAAGCTGACCGCGTTCAAGATCGGCCAGGCGGTGCGCGACGATGGGCCCAAGTCGCACCTGACCAAGGCCGGCACGCCGACCATGGGCGGCGCGCTGATCCTGCTGTCGATCGCCATCACCACGCTGCTCTGGGGCGACCTGGCGAACCGCTTTCTCTGGGTGGTGCTGCTGGTGACGCTCGCCTTCGGCGCGATCGGCTGGATCGACGACTACCGCAAGGTCGTACGCAAGAACCCGAAGGGGCTGTCGGCGCGCGCGAAGCTGTTCTGGCAGTCGCTCTTCGGCCTGCTCGCCGCGATCTACCTCGGCCGGCTGGCGCAGACCACGCCGGCGCTCGACCAGCTCATCGTGCCGTTCTTCAAATTCGCCGCCTACCCGCTCGGTGCCATCGGCTTCGTGGTGCTGACCTACTTCGTGATTGTCGGCACCTCCAACGCGGTCAACCTCACCGACGGCCTGGACGGCCTCGCCATCATGCCGACCGTGATGGTCGGCGGCGCGCTCGGCATCTTCGCCTATGTCGCCGGCAACGCCGTGTTTTCCAAATATCTCGGCCTGCCCTACATCGCCGGCGCGGGGGAACTGGCCGTATTCTGCGGCGCGCTGGTCGGCGCGGGCCTCGGCTTCCTGTGGTTCAACGCCTATCCGGCGGAGGTGTTCATGGGCGATGTCGGCGCGCTGGCGCTCGGCGCCGCGCTCGGCACCATCGCGGTGATCGTGCGCCAGGAGATCGTGCTGTTCATCATGGGCGGCGTGTTCGTCGCCGAGACGCTGTCGGTGATGATCCAGGTGATCTATTTCAAGGCGAGCGGCGGCAAGCGCATCTTCCGCATGGCGCCGCTGCACCACCACTACGAACTGGAAGGCTGGAAGGAATCGCAGGTGGTGGTGCGCTTCTGGATCATCACCATGATGCTGGTGCTGTTTGGCCTCTCGACGCTGAAGCTCAGATGATGCGCGATCCGGCCCACTCGATGCTCAAGGCGCCCGCGGCGATGGAACTGCGCGGCAAGCGGGTCCTCGTCCTAGGCCTGGGCGACACGGGCCTGTCGGCGGCGCGCTGGGTGGCAGCGCAGGGCGGCGAGGCGCGCGTCGCCGATTCGCGCAAGGCACCTCCGCGCATGGCGGACCTGAAAGGCGAGCTGCATACAGGCAAGTTCAAGGTTTCGCTGCTCAAGGACGTGGACCTCGTCTGCCTCAGCCCGGGGCTTGCGCTCACGGAAGAGATCGTGCAGGCGGCGATCGCGAAGGGCATTCCCGTGCTCGGCGACATCGAGCTGTTCGCGTGGAAGGCGCGGGGCCTGCGCCTCGCCGTCACTGGCACGAACGGCAAGTCCACCGTGACCGCGCTGACCGGGCACCTGCTCAGGTCGGCCGGCGTCGATGCCGAGGTCGCGGGCAACATATCACCGCCCGCGCTCGACGCGCTGCTGCGCAGGAAAACTCCGCCCGCCGCCTGGGTGCTCGAGCTTTCGAGCTACCAGCTGGAAACGACCTGGTCGCTCGCGCCGGATGCGGCGGCGATGCTCAATCTTTCGGAAGACCACCTGGATCGCTACGCCGGACTGGCGGACTACGCCGCGGCGAAGGCGCGGATTTTCCGGGGCACGGGCGTGCAGGTGCTGAACCGCTGCGACTCGGCGTCGATGGCTCTTGCGCTACCCGGGCGTCCGCAAGTGACTTTTGGTCTTGACGCGCCGGACATGCCGGAAGATTTCGGTGTCAAGGATGGCTGGATGGTGCGAGGGCAAGAACGCATCTTTCCGGTCGCCGAACTGCCGCTTTCGGGTATGCATAACGCGTCGAACGCGCTGGCGGCCTGCGCGCTCACCCATGCCGCCGGTGTGCCGTTGGCGGCGCTCGCCGCGGGCCTGCGCAGCTTCGGAGGTTTGCCGCACCGCATGCAGCGAATTGCGCTGCGCGGCGGTGTCGAGTGGCTGGATGATTCGAAGGGCACCAACGTCGGCGCGACCGTCGCGGCGCTGAACGGGCTGGCCCGGAAGGCCATCCTGATCCTCGGCGGCGAGGGCAAGGGACAGAATTTCGCGCCGCTCGCGCCGGCGGTCCGTGCGCGCGCGAAACGGGTACTGCTGATCGGGCGCGACGCCAAACTGATCGACAAGGCGATTGCCGGCGCGGGCGTCCCGGTTGAGCGATGCGATTCGCTCGAGGCTGCGGTGGCGCGCGCCGCGGCGGTTGCGGTTCCGGGTGACGTCGTGCTGCTGTCGCCGGCCTGCGCGAGCTTCGACATGTTCCGCGATTACAGGCATCGCGGCGAAGTTTTCACCGCTGCAGTGGAAGGCCTGGGCGCCTGATGGCCAGCCTCACTTTCGGCCAGGGCGGAGTGCGGACAGCGGGCGCGCCGGCGCCCGAATACGACCGCTCGCTCGCCTGGGCGGCGCTGCTGCTGGTCGCGCTCGGCCTGGTGATGGTGTACTCGGCCTCGATCGCCACCGCCGAGGCAGGCCGCTATACGGGCCAGAACCCGGCGTATTTCCTGATCCGGCACGCCGCCTTCCTTGCGATTTCGCTCGCGGCGGCGACGGCTGTGTTCCTGGTGCCGGTGCGCTGGTGGCAGAGGGGCGCGCCCTGGATCTTTGCCGCGAGCTTCGTGCTGCTGGTGCTGGTGCTGGTCCCCGGCATCGGCCGCGAGGTCAACGGCGCGCGACGCTGGCTGAACCTGATGGTGGCCACGGTGCAGCCCTCCGAGCTGATGAAGCTCGCGACGGTGCTCTACGCCGCGGACTACACCGTGCGCAAGCACGCGGTGCTGAAAAGCTTCAAGCGCGGCCTGCTGCCGATGCTGGGCGTGATGCTCGCGGTGGCCTGGCTGCTGCTGCGCGAGCCGGATTTCGGCGCCTTCGTGGTGGTCGCGGTGACCGCCTTTGGCCTGCTGTTCCTCGGCGGCATGAATGGCCGGCATTTCACGGCGCTGGTGGGCATGCTCGCCCTGGGTTTCGCAGGGCTGGTGCTGTCTTCGCCTTACCGAATGCAGCGCATCTTCGGCTTCATGGATCCCTGGTCCGACGCCTACGGCAAGGGCTACCAGTTGTCGCACGCGCTCATCGCCTTCGGCCGCGGCGAGTGGCTGGGCGTGGGCCTGGGCGCGAGCGTCGAGAAGCTGCACTACCTGCCCGAAGCGCATACCGACTTCCTGCTCGCCGTGATCGCCGAGGAGCTGGGGCTCGCGGGCGTAGTCGTGGTGATCGCGCTGTTCCTGTGGATCGTGCTGCGCGCCTTCGCCATCGGCCGCCAGGCGGCGATGCGCGAGCGCCATTTCCACGCGCTGGTGGCGCAGGGCATCGGCATCTGGATTGGCTTCCAGTCGCTCATCAACATGGGCGTGAACATGGGCCTGCTGCCCACCAAGGGCCTCACGCTGCCGCTGATGAGTTTCGGCGGCTCGGGCCTGATCGTGAACTGCGTGGCCATCGCGATGCTGCTGCGCATCGACTGGGAAAACCGCCAGGTCGCGAGAGGGCTAAACGCATGAATGCGTTCCAGGACTTCTCTTGAGCACGATCCTCATCATGGCGGGCGGCACCGGCGGACACGTGTTCCCGGGACTCGCGGTGGCCGACGAGCTGCGCGGTCGCGGCTGGCAGGTAGTCTGGATGGGCGCGCGCAGCGGCCTGGAAGCGCGCCTGGTGCCGGAACGCGGCTACGCGATGGAATGGATCCGCGCCGCTGCGCTGCGCGGCAAGGGGCTGGCGGCGACCCTGCTGCTGCCGTTCAATCTGCTCGCCGGCTTCTGGCAGAGCGCACGCGCGATTTTCCGCATCCGTCCCGACGTGGTGCTGGGCATGGGCGGCTATGTCGCTTTCCCCGGCGGCATGATGGCCTCGCTGCTGGCGCGGCCGCTCGCGGTGCACGAGCAGAACGCGGTCGCGGGCCTCGCCAATCGAGTGCTGGCGGGCGTCGCCGGAAAGTCCATGGTCGCGTTCCCAGATGCGCTGAAGAACGCGGAGTGGACCGGCAACCCGGTGCGCGCGGACATCACGGCAATCGCAGGGCCTGCAGAGCGCTACGCAGGCAGGACCGGCCCGCTGCGCCTGCTGGTGGTGGGCGGCAGCTTGGGCGCGCAGGCGTTGAACGAAGCCGTGCCGAAGGCGCTTGCCCTCATTTCGGAAGGCGTCCGTCCGTCCGTCGTGCACCAGGCGGGCGAGAAGAATCTTGCCGCACTGAAAAGCAGCTACCAGTCCTCGGGCGTTCGCGGCGAGCTCGCCGCCTTCATCGAGGACATGGCAAAGCGCTATACCGAGGCGGACCTGGTGATCTGCCGTGCGGGCGCGATGACCGTCGCCGAGCTGGCCGCGGCCGGCATGGCGAGCGTGCTGGTGCCGTTCCCGCACGCAGTGGACGACCACCAGACCGCGAATGCGCGCTTCCTCGCCGACAAGGGCGCGGCGATCCTGCTGCCGCAGGAAAAACTGAATCCGCAATCCCTGGCGAACCTGATCCGCGCCCTGGACCGGGAGGCCCTGCTTGCAATGGCGAAGAAGGCGAGGTCCCTCGGCAAGCCCGATGCGGCGAAGGTCGTCGCGGACCGCTGCGTGGCGTTGGCAGGGGGGAAGGCGGCGTGAAACACAAGATCCGCCGCATCCACTTCGTCGGCATCGGCGGCGCCGGCATGAGCGGCATCGCCGAGGTGTTGGTGAATCTTGGCTACCAGGTGAGCGGCTCCGATATCGCGCCGAACGCGGCGACCAAGCGGCTTGCCGCCATGGGTTCGAGCATCAAGTTCGAGCACAAGAGCGAAAACATCCAGGGCGCCGACGCAGTGGTGGTGTCGACCGCGGTGCGCCCGGACAACCCGGAAGTGGTCGCTGCGCGCGCGCGCCGCATCCCGGTCGTGCCGCGCGCCCTGATGCTCGCCGAACTGATGCGGCTCAAGCAGGGCGTGGCGATCGCCGGCACGCACGGCAAGACCACCACCACCAGCCTGGTCGCCAGCGTGCTCGCCGAAGGCGGCCTCGATCCCACCTTCGTGATCGGCGGCAAGCTGAACGCCGCCGGTTCGAACGCGAAGCTCGGCGCCGGCGAATTCATCGTGGTCGAAGCGGACGAATCGGACGCGAGCTTCCTGCACCTGCAGCCGGTGATCGCGGTGGTGACCAACATCGACGCCGATCACATGGACACCTACCAGCACGATTTCCCGCGGCTGCAGCAGGCGTTCATCCAGTTCCTGCACAACATGCCGTTCTACGGCAGCGCGGTGCTGTGCGCCGACGACCCGCACGTGCGCGAGATCATGCCTTTCGTGTCGCGCCCGATCGTCACCTACGGCCTGCGCGAGGACGCCATGATCCGCGCCACCGACCTGCAGCTGGGCGCGCAGAGCCGCTTCAAGGCGCTGCGCGGTGAGTCGCCGCCGCTCGAGGTTTCGCTCAACCTGCCGGGGCGGCACAACGTGCTGAACGCGCTGGCGGCGATCGCGGTGGCGACCGAACTGAAGATGCCCGGCGAGGCGATCCAGCGCGCGCTGGCAGGTTTTCGCGGCGTCGGGCGCAGGTTCCAGCAGTACGGCGACGTGAAGCTGAACGGCGCGGCGGGAACGTTCGCGCTGGTGGACGATTACGGGCATCACCCTGCCGAGATCGCCGCGACGCTGGAGGCCGCGCGCGTCGCCTTTCCGGGGCGGCGACTGGTGCTCGCGTTCCAGCCGCACCGTTATACGCGCACGCGCGACCTGTTCGAGGGCTTCGTGCAGGTACTTGCGCGCGCCGACGTTCTGCTGCTAGCCGAGGTTTACCCTGCAGGCGAAGCGCCGATTGCCTCCGCCGACGGCCGCGCGCTGGCGGGTGCCGTGCGCGGCGCCGGCAAGGCGGAACCGGTGTTCGTCGCCGACATCGCGGGCATGGCGGATGCGATCCGCCGCGCGGCACGCGCGGGCGACGTCGTGCTCACCATGGGTGCGGGCTCCATCGGAAATGTCGCGGGGCAACTGAGCTGACCATGGCCGGCGACATCAAATTCCAGGGACTGCGCGGCGAGCTGAAGGCGAACGAGCCGATGTCGCGCCATTCGAGCTGGCACGCGGGCGGCCCTGCCAGGCGCTTTTTTGCGCCGGCTGACCTCGAGGATCTGTCGGCCTTCCTCGGTCAGCTGCCGGTAGAAGAACCGGTCCTGTTTGTCGGCTTGGGCTCCAACCTCCTGGTGCGCGAGGGCGGCTGGCGCGGCACTGTGGTCCTGACGTACGGGCCGCGCCGGGCGCCGCGCATGGAAGACGGCCTGGTCTACGCCGAGGCCGGCGTCGCCTGCCCGAAAGTGGCGCGCTTCGCCGCCGACCAGAACCTCGGCAGCGCGGAATTCCTGACCGGCATTCCCGGCACCGTCGGTGGCGCGCTCGCGATGAACGCCGGCTGCTACGGCGGCGAAACCTGGGACATCGTCGAGCGCGTGGTGACCATCAACCGCCGCGGCCAGCTGCGACGCCGCGGCAAGGAAGAATTCGAATTCGGCTACCGGCACTGCGAGCTGAAGGCCGACGTCAGCAGCGACGGCGACGAGTGGTTCGCCTCGGCGCACTTCAAGCTGCCCGAGGGCGACCGCGAGGAGTCGCGCGAAATCATGAAGGCGCTGCTCTCGAAGCGGCGCTCGACGCAGCCGCTGCAGCTGCCGAACGCCGGCAGCGTGTTCCGCAATCCCTCCGAAGGCAAGACGGCCGCGCGCCTGATCCAGTCCAGCGGCCTAAAGAAGCTCGAGAGGAACGGCGTGCGCATCTCGGAAAAGCACGCCAATTTCATCGTCAACCCGGGCGGCAAGGGCAGCGCCGCCGACATCGAGTGGCTGATCCTGCAGGTGCAGCAGAAGGTCGAAGAAGACAAGGGCGTGCGCCTGGTGCCGGAGGTGAAGATCGTGGGGGACCCGGCATGAACCCCGGCAAGGTCGCCGTGCTGCTGGGCGGAAAATCCGCCGAGCGCGAAATCTCGCTGATGAGCGGGACCGGCGTGCTGAAGGCGCTCCGGGCGAAGGGCGTGGACGCGCACGCTTTCGATCCGGCAGAGCGCGACCTGTTCGAACTCAAGCGCGAGGGCTACGCGCGCTGTTTCATCGCGCTGCACGGCCGCGGCGGCGAGGACGGCACGGTGCAGGGCGCGCTGGAGGTGCTCGGTGTGCCCTATACCGGCAGCGGGGTGCTCGGCTCGGCGCTGGCGATGGACAAGCTGCGCTGCAAGCTGCTGTGGCGCGCGGAGGGCCTGCCGACACCGCCGCACGAATCGCTGCACGCCGGCAGCGACCTCCCCGCAGTCGCGAAACGGCTGGGCATGCCGCTCGTCGTCAAGCCGGTGAGCGAAGGTTCGTCGTTCGGCGTGACCAAGGTCTACGAGACGGGTGCGCTCGACGAAGCCTACGCGCTCGCGGTGAACTACGACCGCGCGGTGATGGCCGAGAAGCTGATCGAAGGGCCCGAATACACCGCGAGCATCGTGGATGACGCCGCGCTGCCGCTGATCCGCATCGAAGCGCCGCAGGGCAACTACGACTACCAGAACAAGTACTTCACCGACGACACGAAGTACCTCTGTCCCTGCGGCCTGCCGGCGCCGAAGGAAGAGGCGCTCAAGGCGCTCGCGCTGCAGGCCTTCAAGCTGGCGGGCTGCACCGGCTGGGGCCGCATCGACCTGATGCTCGACGCCAAGGGCGATCCGTGGCTGCTCGAGGTGAACACTTCGCCTGGCATGACGGGCCACAGCCTTGTGCCGATGGCCGCACGTGCGACGGGGCTTTCCTACGAAGACCTGTGCGTGAAGATCCTGGGGGGCGCCCATGTGGGATAACCCGCGCCTGCTCAACCTGACGGCCAACGCCCTGATCGGCCTGGCGGCGCTGCTGTTCGCGGCATCGGCGCTGCAGTCACTGCTTAGCTCGCCGCTGTTCCCGCTCAGGGAAGTCGTGGTGCTCGGCGAACTGAAGCACGCCGACCGCGAGGAAATCACCAGCGCGCTGGACGGCATCGGCGGCAATTTCTTCGCGGCGGAACTTGCCGACGTGCGCGGGCGGCTGGAGCAAGTGCCCTGGGTGCGGCGCGTGGACGCCCGGCGCGTCTGGCCCGACCGCATCGAAGTGCAGATCGAGGAACACGTCGCGTTCGCTCGCTGGGGCGACTCGGGTTTCGTGAACACTTTCGGCGAGCCGTTCGCCGCCAGCATGGATGCCGAAGCGCAGGCGGGCCTGCCGTTGCTCGCAGGTCCTGCCGGCACCGAGGGCGAACTCGCGGCCCGCTACCGGCGCTTCGCGGAGCTGCTCGCACCCCTCTCGACCGCGCCCGACCGCGTAGTGCTGTCGCCGCGCCACGCCTGGCAGCTGCGCCTCGGCGAAGGCCCCTATGCCGGCATGACCCTGGAGCTTGGCCGCGACGGCGCCGAAGCGGTCGAAGTCCGCCTCGCGCGCTTCGTCGCCGCGGTGCCGGACTCGCTCGGGCGCCTGCCGCACGGCGCCGCGGTGGACCCGCGCCGCCACGTCGACCTGCGTTACCCGAACGGCTTCGCGATGCGCGTTGCCGGCTGGAAAGGCTGAAGGATGGCGAAAGAGAACCGCAATCTTGTCGTGGGACTGGACATCGGCACCTCCAAGGTGGCGGCGCTGGTGGCCGAGCTCGGGCCCGACGGGACCCTGGAAGTGCTCGGCATGGGCAACCACGAGTCGCGCGGCCTGAAGAAGGGCGTGGTGGTCAACATCGAGTCCACGGTCGCAGGCATCCAGCGCGCCCTCGAGGAGGCCGAGTTGATGGCCGACTGCAAGATCGCCTCGGCTTTCACCGGCATCGCCGGCAGCCACATCCGCAGCTTCAACTCCACCGGCATGGTGGCGGTGAAGGACCGCGAAGTCAGCGCCGTGGACGTCGAGCGCGCCGTCGAGACGGCGAAGGCGGTGAACATCCCGACCGACCAGCAAATACTCCACGTGCTGCGGCAGGAATTCATCATCGACGGCCAGGAGGACGTGCGCGAGCCGGTCGGCATGTCCGGCGTGCGCCTCGAAGTGAAGGTGCACATCGTCACCGGCGCGGTATCGGCGGCGCAAAACATCGTCAAGTGCGTGCGCCGCTGCGGCCTGGACGTGAACGACCTGATCCTGCAGCCGCTCGCGTCGGCGCGCGCGGTGCTGTCGGCCGACGAGATGGACCTCGGCGTCTGCCTGGTCGACATCGGCGGCGGCACCACCGACCTGGCGATCTTCACCCACGGCGCGATCCGCCACACCGCGGTGATCCCGATCGCCGGCGACCAGATCACCAACGACATCGCGATGGCGCTGCGCACGCCCACGGCGGAGGCAGAGGCGATCAAGATGCGCCACGGCGTGGCGCTGCGCCAGCTCGCCGACCCGAACGAGACGATCGAGGTACCCGGCATCGGCGACCGGCAGCCGCGCGTCATGTCGCGCCAGACGCTTGCCGAGGTGATCGAGCCGCGCGCCGAGGAGCTGTTTTCGCTGGTGCAGCAGGTGCTGCGCGAATCCGGCTACGAGGAACTGCTGTCGTCCGGGATCGTGCTGACCGGCGGCAGTTCCATGATGCAGGGCATGGTGGAGCTGGGCGAGGAGATCTTCCACATGCCGGTGCGCATCGGCATGCCGCGCTACCAGGGCGGCCTCGCCGACGTGGTGCGCAGCCCGCGCTATGCGACGGCGATGGGGCTGCTGCTGGAGGGCGTGTCGCAGATCCAGCAGGGGCGGGTAGCCAAACAGGACGGATCGGTGCGCGCGGTGTTCAGCCGCATGCGCGACTGGTTCCAGCGGAATTTTTGAAGCGAATTTTTACGTAGGTCAACTGGCAAGGAGAGAAAAATGTTCGAAATGGTGAATGAGCAGGCAACGGGGCCGGTCATCAAGGTGATCGGGGTGGGTGGCGCCGGCGGCAACGCCGTCGACCACATGATCGAGCAGGGCGTGGAGGGCGTCGATTTCTTCGCCGTCAACACGGATGCGCAGGTGCTCGCGCGCAGCAAGGCACGCAACCAGATCCAGCTCGGCACCAGCGGGCTGGGCGCGGGCGCCAAGCCCGAGGAGGCACGCACGGTGGCGATCGCCGACCGCGAACGCCTGGAGGAAACCATCGCCGGTTCGCACATGGTGTTCATTACCGCCGGCATGGGCGGCGGCACGGGTACCGGCGCGGCGCCGGTGATCGCGGAAGTCGCCCGTTCGCTCGGCATCCTCACGGTGGCAGTGGTGACCAAGCCCTTCACCTGGGAAGGTTCCAAGCGCATGAAGATCGCCGAGCAGGGCATTGAAGAGCTGGCGCCGCATGTCGATTCGCTGATCGTGATCCTGAACGACAAGCTGGAGGAGGTGCTCGGCGACGACGTCACGCAGGAGGACGCGTTCGAGGCGGCCGACGACGTGCTGAACAACGCCGTGGCCGGAATCGCCGAGATCATCAACCAGCCTGGCCTGGTGAACGTGGACTTCCAGGACGTGCGCACGGTCATGACCGAGCAGGGCATGGCGATGATGGGCTCGGCGGTCGCCAACGGCGTCGACCGGGCGCGCATAGCAGCGGAACAGGCAATCGCCTGCCCGCTGCTCGAAGGCGTGAACCTGGCCGGCGCGCGCGGCGTGCTGGTGAACATCACCGCCTCGCGCACCAGCCTTAAGCTGCGCGAGACCAAGGAGGTGATGAACACTATCCGCGCCTTCGCGGCAGAGGACGCGACCATCATTTACGGCGGCGTCTACGACGACACGCTCGGCGAGGACCTGCGCGTGACAGTCGTGGCGACCGGTCTCGGCCAGCCGCTCGGCATGCGCGCGCAGAAGCCGCAGCTCGTGGTGTCGCATGCGTCGGCCCAGCGTACCGGGACCGACAACCAGCCCGCGTTTTCTTCCGCGGCGGCGCCGGGTTCGTCGCCCGACTACAACGCGATGGCGGAAACGCCTGCGGTGTTCCGCAAACGCGACCGCGCTGCGCAGGTCGAGGCGCTCGCCAACAGCGGCGTCGACAAATACGACATTCCGGCCTTCCTCAGGAAGCAGGCCGACTAGCGCCGCGCCGGCACGGTCGGCGGAGGGCGGCGTTCCTACCTTGCCAGGGGGGCGCCGCCTTACCGTTTGTTACAGATTCGTGCCGGCAACCTGACACCACAAGCTAAAATTCCGTCTCGATGCTTCGCCAGAGAACCCTGAAATCGCTCGTCAGCGCCACCGGCGTGGGCCTGCATACCGGCCAGAAGGTGCGCCTCACGCTGCGCCCCGCGCAGCCCGATACCGGCGTGGTGTTCCGCCGCACGGACCTGCCGGGCGTGGCCGATCTTCCGGCGCGCGCCGACCTGGTCGGAGAGACGCGCCTGTGCTCCTGCCTGGTGAGCGGCGCGGTCAAGATCTACACCATCGAGCACCTGATGTCGGCGCTCTCCGGCCTGGGCGTCGACAACGCCTATGTCGACCTTGACGGGCCCGAGGTGCCGATCATGGACGGCAGCGCGGCACCTTTCGTGCTGCTGATCCAGCAGGCCGGCGTCGAGGAGCAGGGCGCGCCCAAGCGCTTCCTGCGGGTGAAGAAGCGCATCGAGGCGAAGGAAGGCGACAAATGGGCGGTGCTCGAGCCCTATGAA
>Ga0335083_10002668_pt1 | contig 23426 bp, 22 predicted proteins | sample Lox_Sample_42_FD_206716 | JGI IMG/M metagenome (GOLD analysis project Ga0335083, IMG submission 206716) | Soil microbial communities from Loxahatchee National Wildlife Refuge, Florida, United States - Lox_Sample_4.2 | ecosystem: Environmental > Terrestrial > Soil > Wetlands | place: USA...
AGCGCCGCTTCGATCCCACGTTCGCCGCACTCAAAGAACGGCTCGGCAAAGGAGAGATCGGCGATCCCGAGATGCTCGTCGTGACGAGCCGCGATCCCGGCGCGCCGCCGGTCGAATACCTCAAGCGCTCGGGCGGCATCTTTCGCGACATGCTGATCCACGACTTCGACGTCTTCCGCTGGATCCTCGACGACGACGCCGCGAGCGTGTACGCGACCGGCAGCGTGCTCACCGATCCCGCGGTGGGAACGGTCGGCGACGTCGATTCCACCGCCGTCACGATTCGCACCCGGAAGGGCCGCCTTGCGCAGATCAACACGAGCCGGCGCGCCGCCTACGGTTATGACCAGCGCTTCGAGGTGCTCGGCAGCAGGGGCATGCTGCAGGCGGGCAACCACCGGCCGACCGAGGTCATCGCATCCACCGCTGTCAACGTGAGCGCCGACCTGCCCGAGCACTTCTTCCTCGAGCGCTACCGCGCCGCGTACGCGCTCGAGATGGCGCACTTCTTCGATGCGCTCGCCAAGGGCACCGAGGTGCGCACATCGATCGACGACGGCGTGAAAGCGCTCGAGCTGGCCGACGCGGCGACGACGTCCTGGCGCGAGAAGCGGATCGTCGAACTATGACCGATGGCCCCGTCAGGGTCGGCATCGTCGGCGTCGGCCGCATGGGCCGCCGCCACGCCGAGAACCTGGCCACGCGCGTGCCGGGCGCCTCGCTGGTTGCCGCATGCAGCCCCATCGGCGAGGAGCTCGACTGGGCGCGCGACACGCTCGGGGTGCAGGCGCTGCACAAGGACTACCACGATCTGCTCGGACGGCACGATGTCGACGCCGTGTTCATCGTCACACCCAACACGCTGCATCCCGCGCAGATCATCGCGGCGCTGACGGCCGGCAAGCACGTGTTCTGCGAGAAGCCGCTGTCGATGGCGCTCGACGAGTGCCTCGCGGTGGAGGCCGAGGCGTCGAGGCGCCCCGATCTCAAGGTCATGATCGGGTTCGTGCGCCGCTTCGACGCGAGCTACCAGGACGCGCAGAGGAGCATCGCGGCGGGGGCCATCGGCCGGCCGTTTCTCGTGCGCTCCGAGACCTGCGACCAGAACGACCCGTCCGGCTTCTTCGTCAAGTTCGCGCCCACGTCCGGCGGCATCTTCGTCGACATGAGCGTGCACGACATCGATCTCGCGCGCTGGCTCCTGGGCTCGCCCAAGGCGCTGCGTGTCTTCTCGCTCGGCACGGTCGCCGTGCACGAGGGCCTGCGCGCCTGCGGCGACGTCGACAACGGGGTGGCGATGTGCGAGTTCGCCGACGGGCGCATCGCGTGCTTCTACGCCTCGCGCACGATGGCGCACGGCCACGAGACGGCCACCGAGATCGTGGGCACCGACGGGCGCCTGACCGTCGGCCGCGACGGGCGGCTCAACCAGGTCGAGATCTCCGACGCGCACGGCATCCGCACGTTGACCACGCCGACGTTCTACGAGCGCTTCGCGGACGCCTTCCTGCGCGAAGAGCAGCACTTCGTCGATTGCGTGCGTCACGACCGGGCGCTCGCCTTGTCGCTGCACGACGCGACCGAGGCCACGCGCATCGGCATCGCGCTGCGCAAGTCGCTGAGCGAGCATCGGATCATCGAGCTGTGAGCGACCGCTACGACTTCTGCCGTGCGCTTGCCCGCGACGCGGGCAAGCTCGCCCATCGCGGCTTCGGCGTTTCCGACGCGAAGCTCAAGGGGCGCCACGACGTTGTCACCGCGATGGATCGCGAGGTCGAGCGTTACATCCGCGCGGCGATCGCGGCGCGCTACCCGCAGGACGCCGTCATCGGCGAGGAGGAGGGCGGCGGGAGCGGGGAGCGGCTGTGGATCATCGACCCCATCGACGGCACCGCGAATTACGCACGCGGCGTGCCGCGCTACTGCGTGTCGATCGGCTATATGGAGCGCGCGAGGCCCGTGCTCGGCGCGATCTACGACCCGAGCCACGACTTGCTGTACGCCGGCGCGCGCGGCGAGGGCGCGTGGCGCGACGCCGAGCGGTTGACCGTGAGCGCCGTCGACGACATACACGCGGCCACCGTCGAGTGCGGCTGGTCGACGCGGCGTTCCGCGTCCGCCTACGTCGAGATGATCGGGCGCGTGCTCGAAGCCGGCGGCGCCATCGTTCGCGCCGGCTCGGGCGCGCTCGGACTCGCCGACGTCGCCGCCGGCCGCGTCGAGGCGTACGCGGAGCTTCACATCAACGCGTGGGACTGCGCCGCCGGCATCGTGCTCGTGAAGGAGGCGGGCGGGCTCACCAACGACTTTTTCGCAGGCGACGGCTTGCGTGCCGGCAATCCGTTGCTTGCGTCCAACGCGCCGCTTTGCGGTAAGCTCGCCGGCGTGATCGGCATCCCCATTACAAACTGAACGCAGGAGGAATCATGTACAGATGGCTTCGCGCACTCGTTTCGGCGCTGGCGCTCGCCGCGCCGCTATCCGCCTTCGCGCAAGGTGAGCTCGTCGTGTATTGCACCGTGCAGGAGGAGTGGTGCCGGCCCATGGTACAGGCGTTCGAGAAGGCGACCGGCATCAAGGTCTCGATGACGCGCAAGAGCTCGGGCGAGTTCTACGCGCAGATCAAGGCGGAGGCCGCGAACCCGAAGGGCGACATCTGGTGGGGCGGCACGGGCGACCCGCACCTGCAGGCGGCGGAGGAAGGGCTCACCGAGGCGTACAAGTCGCCGAAGATGAGCGAGCTCAACGACTGGGCGGTGCGGCAGTGGGAGCAGTCCAAGGGCCGCACGGTCGGCGTGTACGCCGGCGCGCTCGGCTACAGCTACAACACCGAGCAGCTCAAGAAGAAGAACATCCCGCCGCCCAAGTGCTGGTCCGACCTGATCAAGCCGGTCTTCAAGGACGAGATCCAGGTGGCGAACCCGAACTCGTCGGGCACGTCGTACACGATGCTCGCGACGCTCGTGCAGCTCATGGGCGAGGACAAGGCGTTCGATTACCTCAAGGCGCTGCACAAGAACGTCAACCAGTACACGAAGTCGGGGGCAGCGCCCGCGCGCGCCGCGGCGACCGGCGAAAGCATGGTCGGCATCACGTTCCAGCACGATGCCGTCGTGCAGGCGGTCAACGGCGCCAACGTCACGATCGTGTCGCCCTGCGAAGGCACGGGCTACGAGATCGGCAGCATGAGCCTCATCAAAGGCGCGAAGAACATGGAGAACGCCAAGAAGTGGTACGACTGGGCGCTCACGCCGGAGGCGCAATCGATCGCCGGGCAGACGAAGGTGAGCTTCCAGGTGCCGTCCAACAAGAGCGCCTACATCCCGCCGCAGGCGCCGAATCTCAAGGAAGTGAAGCTCATCAACTACGACTTCGGGAAGTACGGCTCGTCGGCGGAGCGCAATCGTCTTCTCGCCAAGTGGGACAAGGAAGTGGCCGCGCTGCCGAAGTGAGCCCCCGCGCTCCCGGAATGCTGGCCGCCTGATGGAAACCGCCGCGGTCGGGCCCCCCCCGCTGCTTGCGGCCCGCCCCCCCCCCCCCCCGCGACGCTGTACGTGGCGGCCGTCGCGGCGGCCGCGCTCGCCGTGCTGCCCTGGGCCGCCACGGGCGGCACGTCCGCGCTGATGCGCGCGGTCGCCGGCGCCACCGATTTATGGCCGCTGCTGATCGGCGCGCTCGTCGCTGGGGCTTGCGCGTGGCGCGAGCTCGACCGCGGCGCTGCGATTGCCGCCGGCGCTTCGGTGCTGTGGGCGGTCGGCAGCGCCCTTGTCGCCGGGCCGGCGGGCCCCTCGCTCGGATGGGGCGCCGCGGTCGCGCTCACCGCGTTGACCGTCGTCTTCGCGCGCGCCATCGCACGCCGCGGCGCCTTCGCGGGCGATCCGACCGTGGCGACGATCGTGGTCGTCATCGCGGTCCTGCTCGTCATCTTCATCTTCTACCCCGTCGCGAAGTCGCTGCTCGCGGCAGTCTTCGACGCGCACGGCGGCTTCTCGCCGCAGCTGGCGCTGCAGCGGCTGCTGACCGACGACATCTGGGGCCTGGGCTGCTTTGGCGGCGGGACGCGCTGCGGCGTGGCGATGAACTCCGCGCTGCTCGCGACGACCGTGGGCATGCTGTCCACGCTGCTCGGCCTCGTGTTCGCGCTGGTCGTGCAGCGCGGCGGGCGGCGTTACTCGGGCATCCTCAAGTTGATGTCGATTCTGCCGATCGTCACGCCGCCGTTCGTGATCGCGCTCGCGCTCGTCGTCCTGTTCGGCCGCACCGGGCTCATCACCGGCTGGCTCGACGCGTGCTGCGACATTCCGCGCTCGCGCTGGCTCTACGGCCTGCCGGGCGTGACGATCGCGCAGCTCCTCGCCTTCTCGCCGATCGCGTTCATGATCCTCTACGGCGCGCTGTCCGCGATCAGTCCCGCGCTCGAAGAAGCGGCGCAGACGCTGCGCGCATCGCGCGGTCGTGTGTTCCGTACGGTGACGTGGCCGTTGTTGCGGCCCGCGCTCGCCAACGCCTTCCTGCTGTGCTTCGTGGAAAGCCTCGCCGACTTTGGCAACCCGATCGTGCTCGCCGGCAACTTCGAGGTGCTGTCGACCAAGATCTTCTTCGCGGTCGCGGGGGCGCAGTACGATCCGGGGCGCGCCGCCGCGCTTGCCGCCGTGCTGCTGGGCCTGACGATGCTCGCGTTCTACCTCCAGCAGCGTTGGGTCGGCCGCCTGTCGTACGTGACGGTCACGGGCAAGGGTGACGGCGGCCTGCCGGGCAGGCTGCCGAAGTCGCTCTGGAACACGTGCTTCGGCATCGCGGTCGGCTGGATCGCTTTCACGCTCGTGTGCTACGTCGTCATCTTCGTGGGCGGATTCGTGAAGGACATCGGCCGCGGCGACATGACGCCGTCGTTCCGGCATTTTCTCGACGGGTTCGCGATGACGCTCGACACCAAGGGCACGATCTTCGTCGGCTCGGCATGGGACAGCCTGTTCACGACCCTCGAGGTCGCGGCGGTCTCGGCGCCGCTCACCGCCGTGATCGGGCTCCTTGCGGCGTACGTCATCACGCGCCACCGCTTCGCCGGACGCCGCGCGTTCGAGTTCCTGACCATGGTGAGCTTCGCCGTACCCGGCACGGTGATCGGTGTGTCGTACATCGTCGCGTTCAACGTGGCGCCGCTCGAGCTGACCGGGGGCATGGCGATCCTCGTGCTGTGCTTCGTATTCCGCAACATGCCGGTTGGCGTGCGCGCCGGCGTGGCGGCGCTGGCGCAGATCGACAAGACGCTCGACGAGGCGTCGTCGACCTTGCGCGCATCGACCGTGCGCACGCTTCGCGAGGTCATCCTGCCGCTTTTGCGTCCCGCCATCCTCGCCACCCTCGTGTTCAGCTTCACTCACGCGATGACCGCCGTGAGCGCGGTGATCTTCCTCGCCACGGCGAAGTACAACCTCGCGACCGTCTACGTCATCAACCGCGTCGAGGCGGGGGAATATCCGCTCGCCATCGCCTACTCCGCCGTGCTGATCCTCGTCATGCTGGCCGTCCTGCTCGTGATGCAGATCTTCGTCGGCGAGACCCGGCTCGGCCGCCGCGCGCCCGTCCTTGCCACAGGAAACTGAAATGACCAAACCGAATTCCGGCGTCGTCTTCGACCGCGTCACCAAGAAGTACGGCAACGTGGCCGCCGTCGACGACGTCTCGTTCGAGGTGGCGCAGGGCGAGCTCGTCACGCTGCTCGGGCCGTCGGGCTGCGGCAAGACGACGACGCTGCGCATGGTGGCCGGCCTCGAAGCGGTGACCGCCGGGCGCGTGCTGATCGGCGGCAGCGACGTGACACTGCGCGCGGCCAACGAGCGCGACGTCTCGATGGTGTTCCAGTCGTATGCGCTGTTTCCGCACATGAGCGTGCTCGACAACGTATGCTACGGGCCAATCTCCATGCGCGTGGAAAAGGCGAAGGCGCGCGAGATGGCACGCGCGAAGCTCTCGATGCTCGGACTGTCCGATTTCGAGAATCGCCTCCCCTCCGAGCTTTCCGGCGGCCAGCAGCAGCGCGTCGCGGTCGCCCGCTCGCTCGTGCTCGAGCCCGCGGTGCTGCTGTTCGACGAGCCGCTGTCCAACCTCGACGCCAAGCTTCGCCGCCGGGTGCGCGAGGAGATCCGCGAGCTTCAGCAGTCGCTCTGCCTCACCGTGCTGTACGTCACGCACGACCAGGAGGAGGCGCTCGCCGTATCCGATCACATCATCGTGATGAACGGCGGGCGCATCGCGCAGCAGGGGACGCCGGACGACCTCTACGAGTCGCCGCAGAGCCGCTTTCTCGCCGACTTCATCGGCGACGCCAACCTGGTCGACGGCGAGCTCGCGCTCGCGGGAGGAGAGGCGTCCTTCAGCGCGGGCGGTGTTTCGGCCCCCGTGCGTGCGAAGGGCATCGCCGCCGGGCCCGCCACGCTCGCCGTGCGTCCGCAGCGGCTGCGTATTGTCGACGCCCCGCATGGCGTGCTGCCCGGCGTGTGCAAGCGCGTCGCCTACCTCGGCAGCCGCATCGAGTACGTCGTCGCCACCGCGTGGGGCGAGCTCCTCGCCTTCGACGGCGAGGTGCGCCGCCCGCGCCGCCGCGACGATGCGGTCGGCGTGGCGTTCGACCCCGACGCCGTGATCGTGCTCAAGCGATGACCGAAAGCGAGATCTCCGCTCGGTATGACGCCGCGTGCTCGATCGCGCGCGCAGCGGGACGGCTCGCCCTCGACTACTTCAACAACCGCGAGCGGCTCACCGTCGAGCTCAAGGGCCCGACGGACTACGTGAGCCATGCCGACCGCGACGTCGAGAACGCGATCCGCCGCGAGCTCGCCGCGAGCTTTCCCGGCGACACCTTTCTCGGCGAGGAGACCGCCGCGACGTTCTCGGGGCCGGTCGAGCGCTGCTGGGTGGTCGACCCCATCGACGGCACGCACAACTTCCTGCGCGGGATGCCTTACTGGAACGTGTCGATCGGCTTCGTGGCCGACGGCCGCACACAGGTCGGCGTCGTCTACGACCCTCCGAGCGACGCGTTGTACCACGGCTGCCGCGGGCGCGGCGCGTTGTGCCGGACGGCCGGGAGCGAATCGCGCCTGCGCGCGGCGCCTACGCGCGCGCTCGCGGGCAGCTACGTCGCATTCGGCCACCACGACCGCTCCTTCGACGCGCGCTACTTCGACGTGCGGCGGCGGATGATGCAAACGGGGATCGCAATGCGCAACTTCGGCGCGGCTGCGCTCCAGCTCGCGCACGTGGCGAGCGGCCGACTCGACGGCTTCATCGAGCTTTCGCTCTCCGCGTGGGACGCGACGGCCGGCCTCCTGCTGGTCGAAGAGGCCGGCGGCTTTCACCTGCCGTTCGCGCCGGCCGCGCCGACGGCGAAGGCGATGTGCGTGGCGTGCGCGGCGGGCATCGGCGCCGAGCTCGCGACGCTGGTCACTGCGCCTTGACGGTGACGCGCCCGATCATATACGGATGCACCGCGCAAACGTAGTCGAAAGTGCCCGCGCGATCGAAGGCACGCGTGAACTGCGCGCCGGGCAGCATGAGGTCGGGCGCCGGCGCGCCGTCCTTGAACGCTAGGCCGTGCGGCGGGCCGTCGTCGTTGACCCACGTGACGCGGTCGCCTGCGTTGACGACGAGGTCGGCCGGCGCGAATGCGAAGTTCGCGATCGACACCTTCGACGCATCGGCGCGCGGCGTGCCCGCCGGCTGTACGACAACCTTGCGCGGTGCGTTGCCCACCGCGATCGTCTTCGTCTGACCGCTGGACAGATCGACGAGCGTGAGGTCGTTCGAGCCCTCGTTCGTGACGGCGACCATCTTGCCGTCGGCGCTCGCCATCCAGTGAGGCTGCTTGCCGACAGCCACCGACTTGACCGCCGCGTTGGTCGCGGGATCGAACAGCAGGAGCTCGCCCGGGCCCTGCACGACCGCCGTTCCGTAAGCCGCGCCGCGGAAAACGCTCGCGATATGAGGCGAGGCTCCGGTCGCAATCTCCGCCACGACCTTGTCGGTTGACGGATCGAGTACCTCGATCGCGTTCGTTCCGGCTTTCGTGAAGTAGAGCGCCTTGCCGCCGGGACCGAACTCGAGATCGCGTGGCGGCTGGTTGAGCGGCACGCTGCCGGTCGCGGCGCGCGAGGAGAGATCGACGATGACGAGCGCGAACTTGCCCGGCTCCTGAGACGACACATACGCCACCTTGCCGTCGGGACGCACGGCCACGGTATGCGGCTTGAGCACAGGAATCGTCGCCACCTGCGCCTGGGTTGCCGTGTCGATGACGGCCAGGCGATCCTCGCCGTACACGCACACGAGGAGCGTGCGGCCGTCGGGCGTGAGCGCCACGCCGTGTGGCGTCTTGCCGACCTCGACGGTCTTGCTGACCTGGTTGGTCGCGGAGTCGATGATGCTCATGCTGCTGCTGCCGTCGCCGGTGACGTACACCACGCGGCCGTCGGCGGAGATCGCCATGCCGTGCGGGCCGGCGGCCACCGGGACGGTTGCGCTTACGGCCCCGGCTTGCAGGTCGACGACGCTGACCGTGTTGTCCTTGAAGTTGCCGACGTACGCCTTGCCTTGCGCAGCCGCCGCGCCGGCGGCGAGGAGGACGAGCGCGGCTAGCGCGGCTTTTGCGAACCGGAGCATCATGGAAGTCTCCCTTGCTGGGGTCGGTAGCCACAAGACCGGCGGGTGCGGCGATTTATTCCCGCGGGAATAAAACAGGGCCGCGCGCGGTATGACTTCATTGGGACCCTAGGCGCCGACAATGCGCGATTCGCGAATCAACGAAGTGGTGCTGCCGCACCTCAACGCGGCCTACAACTTCGCGCGCTGGCTGACGCGCGACGCGCACGACGCGCAGGACGTCGTGCAGGAGGCTTGCGCCCGCGCTCTGCGCTATCTTCCGGGGTATCGCGGGGTAAACGGGCGCGCGTGGTTCCTTGCGATCGTGCGCAACGCGGCCTTCGATTGGCTCGCGCGCAACCGGCCCGGCGACGTCGATGGCGACGACGCGGTCGACGAGGTGCCCGACGCGTCCGACAAAGGGCCGGAAGCCCTGGCTATGCGCAAGGACGAAGGGGAGGTGCTGGCCGCGGCGATCGCGGCGCTGCCCCCGGGCTTTCGCGAGGTGCTGATCCTGCGCGAGCTCGAGGAGCTCTCCTACAAGGAGATCGCGCGCATCACCGACGTGCCGGTCGGCACCGTGATGTCGCGGCTATCTCGGGCGCGGGCGCTGCTCTCTCGCGTGCCGACGCTCGTCGCCATTCGCGGCTCGGCCGCCGGGAGCGGATCATGAACTGCCACGAAGCGAGGATCTTGCTGCCCGCGTACGGGGATGGCGAGCTCGACCCGTTGCGCACCGCGGAGTTCGAGCGGCATCTTTCGGCATGCCCGGAATGCACGGCCGGCGTCGACGCGTTCCACGCGCTGCGCCATAAGATCCGCGCCTACGCGCCTTATCACGCGGCGCCTGCCGACCTTCGCGAGCGCATCGAGCGCATGGGCAGCAAGCAGGCCGAGCCGCCGCGACCGCGGCGCACGTTCGTCGCCGGCCTCGCGCTGGGATGCGCCGCGACGGTGCTTGCCTGGCTCGTAACGACCGCGCTGGTCGACCGCATCGACGGCAACGCGTTCGAGCGCGCCGTCGTCGCGACCCACGTGCACGCGACCCTCGGCGACCGCCTCGTCACGGTCGCCTCCAGCGACCGCCACACGGTGAAGCCTTGGCTCACCGCCCGCCTCGATTACGCCCCGCCGGTGAAGGACATGGCGAGCGAGGGCTTCCCGCTCCTCGGCGGGCGCATCGACACGCTCGACAACCGCGCAGTGGCGGCGCTCGTCTACGGCTATCGCGACCACCGCATCGGCGTGTTCGTGCGGCCGCACGACGGCGCCGATGCTCCCGTCGAGATGGGCGTGGTGCGCGGCTTCAACGTCGCGCACCTGCGCCGCAGCGGGATGGAGTGGTGGGCCGTGTCGGACCTGAACGCGGAGCAGCTGCGCGGGCTCGTGACGAGCCTCGCAAAGCCGGAATGAGGCTCCTCTAAGGCGTCTTGTCGAAGTCGCCCGCGAACGCATAGGCGAACTCTGCCGGCTTCACATACTTGCGCAGCACCGCGTTGACGTCCTGCGGCGTCAGCTTCTCGATCGCGGCGTCGACCGCGCCCGACGTCGCGTAGGTCCGGCCCAGGAACGCCTGCGTGGTGAGCGCGCCCGCGATGCGTGCGTCCTCGGTGCGCGAGAGCTTGCGCTCCTGCAGCACGCCTTCCTTCGCGGCGGCGACCTCGGCTTCCGTGAAGCCCTCCCTTACCGCACGGTCGAGCTCCTCGGAGAACCCCGTTCGCACGCGCGCCAGGTTCTGCGGCGCAAAGATCGCGTATGTGCCGATCGTGCTGTTGGCGTCGATCGCGCTCGGAGAGAAGAACGTGCCGGCGCCGTAGGACAGGCCCTCCTTCTGGCGCAGCCGCTCCGGGATGCGCGCCGACGACGAGTCGCCCAGGATGAAGCTCATCACGAGCAGCGCCGGGTAATCCGGGTTGAGGTCGTCGACCGGGATGAACTCCTTGCCGAGCAGGAACGCGTTCGCCTTGTCGGGCACGAGCAGCTTGATCGCCGTGGGCTGGTTCGGGCGGTACGGGTCCGGCACGCGCGTATAGGGCGAGGGGCTTTTCCAATCGCCGAAGAGCTGCGTGACGAGCGTGCGCGTGGCGTCGGGGTCGAAATCGCCGACGATAGCGATCTCGGCGTTCGACGCGCCGTAGAAGTCGCGGTGGAACTTCGCCACGTCGTCGCGCGTGACGGCGTTGTTGTTGGCGATACTCTCCTCGACGGTCGGCACGTAGCGCGGGTCGCCGGGGGGGTAGGGGTTGGCGTGGCGCGACAGCGCGCGCGACGCGATCGATTGCGGGTCGGTGCGTGAGGCCTCGAGCTGTGTGGCCCGCGAGCGCTTGAGCTGGTCGAGCTCGGCAGCCGGGAACGACGGCTCGCGCAGCACTTCGGCAGCGAGGCGCAACGTGTCGGGCAGGTCCTTGCGGTACGTTTGTCCCGAGGCGGACGCGCCCGTCTGCGAGCCGCCCACGGCGAGCTTCGCGCGGAGCTTGTCGAGCGCGTCCTCGATTTCCTGCCGCGTGTGCTTGGTCGTGCCGCGGGTGAGCATGCTGCCCGTGAGCGTACCCGTCGAGGCCTTGCCGAACACCGACTGCTCGTCGCCGAAGTGCAATGCCACGTTGAAGCTCACCGACTCGCCGCGGGTCTTCTTGGGAAGCAGCGCGACCTTGACGCCGTTGGGCAGCGTGAAGCGCTGCGTGCGGGCGTCGAGGTTGGCCGGCGACGGATCGAAGGCTTCGCCGGCTGCCGACGCGACGTCGCCCTTGTAGTCCTTGACCAGCGCCGCGACGTCGACGCCGGGCGGAACCGGCGCGCGGTCGGGCTTGGCATCCGGCAGGAACTCGCCGATCGTCACGTTCGACGTCTTGAGATAAGCGAGCGCCACGCGCTGCACGTCGGCGGGCGTGACCGTGCGGTAGCGGTCGCGCTGGATGAAGAACAGGCGCCAGTCGCCAAGGGAGATCGACTCCGATATCGCGACGGCGAAATTCTGCGGGTCGCTCAGGATGTCGTCGAAGTACTTCGCGGCCTGCGCGCGGATGCGCGCGACCTCGGCTTCGGTGATCGGGTCTTTCGCGATGTCGGCGAAGGTCGCGAGCATCGCCGCGCGCGCGGGCTCGATGGATTCGCCGTCCGGGATCTGCGCGAAGAAGGTGATCGTGCCGGGATCGGCCAGCGCTTCCGCCGAGGCTTGCACGGCCGTGGCCTTCTTGGTCTCGACCAGCGCCTTGTAGAGCCGACCCGAGGGCGCGACCGTCAGCACGTCGCCCAGCACGTCGGTCGCGACGAAATCGGGGTCCGCCCCGCGCACCGTGTGGAACATCATGCCGAGGAATTGCGAGGTGCCGACGCGGCGCAGCGTGACCGAGCGCTCGCCGTCCTGCACGGGATCCTCCGTATAGATGCGGGGCAGGACGCGCGTGGGCTTGGGAATGGAGCCGAAGTATTTGGCGATCAGCGCGAGGGTCGGATCGGGATCGAACTTGCCGGCGACGATCAGCACGGCGTTGTCCGGCTGGTAGTAGAGCTTGTAGAACGCCTGCAGCCGCGGAATGTCCACGTTCTCGATGTCCGAACGGGCGCCGATCGGCGAGTGGCCGTAGTTGTGCCACATGTAGGCGGTGGCCCGCATCTTGCCGGCGAGCACTTGCCGCGGGTTGTTCTCGCCCATCTCGAACTCGTTGCGCACGACCGTCATTTCGGAGTCGAGGTCGCTCTTGCGGACGTAGGAGTTGACCATCCGGTCGGCTTCCATCGCCAGCGCCCAGTCGAGGTTGTCGGACGACGCGGTGAAGGTCTCGAAGTAGTTCGTGCGGTCGAAGCTCGTGCTGCCGTTGAAACCCATGCCGCGGCGACCGAGCTCCTGCATGACGTTGCCGCGCGACGGCGTCCCCTTGAACATGAGGTGCTCGAGGAGATGCGCCATCCCCGTCTCGCCGTAGTTCTCCACCGACGAGCCGACGCGATAGGTGACGTTGACGGTGGTCTTGGGCTGCGAGGCGTCGGGGAACAGCAGAATCGTCAGCCCGTTGGCGAGCTTGTACTCGGTGATCCCCTCGACCGTCGGTCCCTGCGCGATCCCGGGCGGAAGCGCCGCGTGCGCGGAGGCCGCGAGAAAGGCGAGCGCGACGAGGCGCCAGAAAGTCCGGAAGGCATGCATGGGGCGTCCTTATGGTTATCGCTTGGCGAAGTCCCCGGCATAGACCAGCGCAAGGCCGTCGGGTTGCACGTACTTGCGGAAAGCGGCGTTCACCTCGGCGGGCGTGGCCGCCGCGATCGCGGCGTCGCCCCTGTCCGCGAAGGCGAAGGTGCGGCCGAGGTAGGCCTGCTGCACTAGCGCTGCCGCCACGTTGGCGTCCTGCGTGCGGCCGAGCCGGCGTCGGGGAACAGCACGACGCGAAGGCCGTTCACAAGTCGGTATCCGGTGATGCCCTCCACGCTCGCGACCTCGGTGACGCCGGCCGGCAGCGCCGCGCGCGCGGAGAAGGCGAACGCCAACAGCAGGAACGCGGCGGCGTGGAGCGCACGCCGCAAAGACAGGCTCGCGGACATGGGAAAAGCCTGGCGGAAAGGTGGCGCGCAGTATAGCGCCGCGGGGCTTAAGCCTGGCTTAGCGCCGACGAACCCGGGAAGCCGGCCGACGGGTCTCCGCAGGCCTCGACGAATCGTTATCGATTCGCCTGCGGCAGGCGAGTGACGGCGATGGCGGAAACCGCGGCGATGGCCGCCATGAGCCCCAGCAGGAAGGCGAAGCCGTTGGCCTTCACGAGCGGCCCCAGGAGCCACACCGCGAGCGAGCTCACGCCGAACGCGATCGCAAGCCGAACGCCGGCCACGCGCGAGCGCATGCGGTCGTCGACGTAGCGCACGATGAGCGCGTCGGTGAAGGGGATGGCGCCGAAGACGAAGCCCATGAAGGCGATGGCGACGGCGTAGAAGACCCAGCCCTGCGCATACATCGCTAGCACGAACAGAGGGATCTGCATGAGCACGATGAACAGGAACAGGCGCTTCAGCGGGAAGCGGTCGATCGCGCGCCCTACCACCAGTTGCGCGAAGGACGCGACGACGTACACGAGCCCGAGCAAGCCGCCGATGATCGCGGGATCGCCGGTGACGGCGCGCAAACGGTCCGCCATGAGCTCGCCGTTGCCGTTGGTGGTGAAGTTGAACACGAGGCTGCCGCAGGTCGACGTGATGGTGAGGATCAGCACCGCGCGCACGAGCTCGCTGCGCGGCAGGTCCGACTGCTTCGCCGCGCGCTTGGCAGGCGGGGATTCCTCGCGCGGCACCACGCGCAGGAACAGCAAGCCGAGGGCGATCGAGACGAGGCCGGGGACGACGAAGGCCATCCGCCAGCCCGCGTATTTGACGAGGAAGCCGGTCATCACGGCCGCCGCGGCGATGCCGAGGTTGCCGGCGAGACCGTTCACGCCGATGACCGCGCCCGGCCGGCTCGTGTGCTGCACGAGCATGGGAATCCCGACGGGGTGGTAGATCGAGGCGAACGCGCCGAGGAGCGTGAGCGCCGCCGCCAACTGCCACGCGTTGCGCGTCGCGGCGGCGATCAGGCACGCCGCGCCGACGCCGAACAGGAAGACGAGCATCATCGCGCGCCGTCCCCAGTGGTCGCCGAGACGGCCCGCCGGCACCGAGCCCAGGCCGAACAGGACGAACGCGCCGGTGGCGAACGGCATCAGGTCTTCCCAGCGGGAGAACCCAAAGTCGGCGGCGATGGCGCCGACCGCCGTGGCGAACACGAGCAGGACGAGATGGTCCACGCCGTGCGCGATGTTGAGCAGGAGCGAGGTGAGCGGCGCGTGCTCGGTGCGCGGAACGGCGGGCGCATCCAGGCTGGCGCCGGTGGCGGGCGGCGGCATGCCGGCTACTTTAACCCGGTCCGGCCGGCGGTGTGATGCGAGCCAATTGACGTTTACGTAAACGTAAGATAGGCTGTACGCATGCGCAACCTGTCGCCGCTCGCGCCAAGAAGCGCAGGCTGTGGGGCGGTCGGAGCGGGGCTGGAGTAAGCTTTTCCGCCCGGCCGCCACGCTTATTCCCGCAAGGTGACTGAAATGAACGACGCGTCCCGTCCGCCGCTCGTCTACAAGCCGCTCAACAAGGTGCGTTTCGTCACCGCCGCGAGCCTGTTCGACGGCCACGACGCGTCGATCAACATCATGCGGCGCATCCTGCAGGCGACCGGCTGCGAGGTCGTCCATCTCGGCCACAACCGCTCGGTCGAGGAGATCGTGAACTGCGCGCTGCAGGAGGACGCGCACGGCATCGCCATCTCCTCCTACCAGGGCGGACACGTCGAGTTCTTCAAGTACATGCTCGATCTCCTGCGCGAGCGCGGCGGTGCGCACATCAAGGTGTTCGGCGGCGGCGGCGGCGTGATCGTGCCCGACGAAATCAAGGACCTGCACGACTACGGCGTCACGCGCATCTTCTCCCCGGAAGACGGCCAGCGCCTGGGGCTGCAGGGCATGATCAACGAGATCGTCGCGGCGTGCGACACCGATCTCGCGGCGCGGCTTCCGGCGTCGATCGCCGAACTGCGGCAGGGCTCGCGGCACGAGCGCACGCACGCGCTCGCGCGCCTCGTCACCGGCCTCGAGAACGGCGCGGTGCCGGAGAAACTGCGTGCCGAGCTCGCGGCGGCGGCGAAGGAGGCGAAGGTTCCCACACTCGGCATCACCGGCACGGGCGGCGCCGGCAAGAGCTCGCTCACCGACGAGATCGTGCGCCGCTTCCGGCTCGACCAGCGCGACGAGCTGCGCATCGCGATCGTGTCGATCGACCCGTCGCGGCGCAAGTCGGGCGGCGCGCTCCTCGGCGACCGCATCCGCATGAACGCGATCGAGCATCCGAACATCTACATGCGCTCGCTCGCCACGCGCGACGCGGGAAGCGAGATCAGCAAGGCGCTGCCGGACGTGATCGCCGCGTGCAAGGTCGCGGGCTTCGACCTCGTCATCGTCGAGACCTCGGGCATCGGCCAGGGTGACGCGGCGATCGTGCCGCACGTCGACGCCTCGCTGTACGTGATGACGCCGGAGTTCGGCGCGGCGAGCCAGCTCGAGAAGATCGACATGCTCGACTTCGCCGATTTCGTCGCGATCAACAAGTTCGACCGCAAGGGCGCGCAGGACGCACTGCGCGACGTGCGCAAGCAATTGCAGCGCAACCGCGAGGCGTTCCGCACCGCGCCCGACGAGATGCCGGTGTTCGGCACCATCGCGTCGCGCTTCAACGACGACGGCGTGACCGCGCTCTACCACGCGATCGTCGACAGGCTCACGGCCAAGGGGTTGAAGCTCAAGCAAGGGACGCTCCCGACGGTGGCAGGCAAGCAGTCCTCGGCGCAGAACGCGATCGTCCCGGCGGCTCGCTCGCGCTACCTCGCGGAGATCGCCGAGGCCGTTCGCGGCTACCACCGTTGGGCCGACGGCCAAGCCGCGGTCGCGCGCGAGCGGCAGCAGCTGCGTGCGGCGAAAGCGCTCCTCGCCGCCGAGTGCAAGAAGGACGTCGCCGAGCTCGACGCGCTTGCGGCCGACCGCGACGCGAAGCTCGACGCCCGTGCCAAGAAGCTCCTCGACATGTGGCCGAAGACCAAGGCGGCCTACCGCGGCGACGAATACGTCGTGAAAATCCGCGACAAGGAGATCCGCACCGCGCTCACCACCACGTCTTTGTCGGGCACCAAGGTGCGCAAGGTTGCGCTGCCTGCGTACCGCGACGACGGCGAGATCCTGCGCTGGCAACTCCGGGAGAACGTCCCGGGCAGCTTCCCGTTCACCGCGGGTGTGTTTGCCTTCAAGCGGGAGAACGAGGATCCCACCCGCATGTTCGCAGGCGAAGGCGACGCCTTCCGCACCAACCGCCGCTTCCACCTCCTGGCCGATAACATGCCCGCCAAGCGGCTGTCGACCGCGTTCGATTCGGTCACCCTGTACGGCAACGACCCCGCGCCGCGGCCGGACATCTACGGCAAGGTCGGCAACTCGGGCGTGTCGATCGCGACCCTCGACGACATGAAGGTGCTGTACTCGGGCTTCGACCTGTGCGCCCCGAACAACTCGGTGTCGATGACGATCAACGGCCCGGCGCCCACGCTGCTCGCGATGTTCATGAACACCGCGATCGACCAGCAGCTCGACAAGTTCCGTGCCGACAACGGCCGCGACCCGACCGACGACGAGGCGGACAAGATCCGCGAGTGGACGCTGTCCACGGTGCGCGGCACCGTGCAGGCCGACATCCTGAAGGAGGACCAGGGCCAGAACACGTGCATCTTCAGCACCGAGTTCTCGCTCAAGGTGATGGGCGACATCCAGTCCTACTTCGTCCATCACAACGTGAAGAATTTCTACTCGGTGTCGATTTCCGGCTACCACATCGCCGAGGCCGGCGCCAACCCGATCTCGCAGCTCGCGTTCACCCTATCGAACGGCTTCACGTTCGTCGAGGCCTACCTCGCGCGCGGCATGCACATCGACGACTTCGCGCCGAACCTCTCGTTCTTCTTCAGCTATGGCATGGACCCCGAGTACGCGGTGATCGGGCGAGTGGCGCGTCGCATCTGGGCGGTGGCGATGAAGAACCGCTACGGCGCCAACGAGCGCTCGCAGAAGCTCAAGTTCCATTCGCAGACTTCGGGCCGCTCCTTGCACGCGCAGGAGATCTCGTTCAACGACATCCGAACCACGCTGCAGGCGCTGATCTCGACCTACGACAACACCAATTCGCTGCACACCAACGCCTACGACGAGGCGATCACGACACCTACCGAGGAGAGCGTGCGGCGCGCGATGGCGATCCAGCTCATCATCAACCGCGAGTGGGGCCTCGCCAAGAACGAGAACCCCAACCAGGGCTCGTTCATCGTCGAGGAGCTGACCGACCTCGTGGAGGAGGCGGTGCTGAAGGAGTTCGAGGCGATCTCCGAGCGGGGCGGCGTGCTGGGTGCGATGGAGACCGGCTACCAGCGCGGCAAGATCCAGGAGGAGTCGCTGTACTACGAGCACCAGAAGCACGACGGCAGCTACCCCATCATCGGCGTCAACACGTTCCGCAACCCGCACGGCGACCCGGTCCCGGCCAAGATCGAGCTCGCCCGTTCCTCCGACGAGGAGAAGCAGTCGCAGTTGAAGCGTCTCGCCGACTTCCACGCCCGGCACGCTAAGGAAGCACCCGCCGCGCTTTCGAAGCTCAAGCAGACCGTGATCGACAACGGAAACGTCTTCGCCGAGCTCGTGACCACGGTGCGCGTCTGCTCGCTCGGTCAGATCACCAACGCGCTGTTCGAGGTCGGCGGGCAGTACCGCCGGAGCATGTAGTTCTAAAGCCGGATCGTGACCCGCAGGTCGCGCGCGGCATATACGTAGCCCTGGTCCTCGACCAGGGCGCGCGGTGGACGGCAACCTGTCACCGCCTGCATTCCAATGCAATCAGCAGTGATGCAACAAGCACGCTCGCGCCCCGAGTGTTGATCCGTCACATTGACTTTTGTCAATCGGCGCCGCGGTCTGCTGCGACAGACTGAATTCGGGGATAGATCGACATCATGAGAGGACTGCATGAACAAGAGGACGATGTTGCGTCCATTGGCTGCTGCCCTGTCGGCTGGGCTCGCCGCCGCGCCCATGGCCGCGAATGCGCAGGATTGGGTGATCGGCGCGCGCGCGCTGTACGTGAGCCCGAACGTCAGCAGCTCAATCAACGGCCTTGGCGTGGACTCCGCGTGGTGGGGAGAGCTCGACCTCAGCTACTACTTCACGAAGAACATCGCAGTGGAGCTGATCGCGGCGTGGAACACGCACGAGGTCACGCTGAACGGCAAGAGCCTGGGCAGCGTCGGCGTGCTGCCGCCAACGTTGACGGCCCAATACCACTGGACCGAGCTAGGCGCCTTCCAGCCGTATGTGGGGGTGGGCATCAACTACACGTACTTCTATCAGAACGAGCTCGCCAACGACACCTTGCACATCGGGTCGAGCAGCTGGGGCGCAGCGCTGCAGGTCGGGGCGGACTACGAGGTCGCCAAGAACTGGTACCTTAATGCCGACGTGAAGTACGTGTGGATGAAGACGAACGTGTACGTCGACGCAACGGGTTCGGAGCTCGGCTGGCTCGATATCAATCCGTGGATCTTCGGCGTCGGCGTGCGGTACCGGTTCTAAGCGCTTCGCCCCGCGTCACTCCGTCAGGGGCCGGTACACCTGGACGTCGGCGGGCCCCTCGACGAGCCCCTCCTGCTCGCGGCGCTGCCGGTAGGCCGCAAGGTGCGGCGATTTACGGTGGGCGTCGAACGCCGCTTCGTCCGCATACGTCTCGTAGAAGAGAAAGGCGTCCGGGTCGCTCGTCGAGCGATGCAGGCGATAGGCGAGGCATCCCGGCTCGGTCTCGCGCACCGTCGCGATCTGCTCGCGAAGCAGCGACGCGAGCGCGTCGCCCTTGCCCTTGGCCGCGCGGATGCGCGCCACTACGGTGATGGTCTCGTTCATGGGCAGCCTTCAGGCGAAACAGGGGCCGAACTCGCGCACCTCGATGGTGGCCCACTCGGCGGCGGGCACCTCGCTCGCGATGGCGATCGCTTCCTCGCGCGTTTCACAGTCGAGGATGAAATACCCGCCGATCATCTCCTTCGACTCGGAGAACGGGCCGTCCATCACCGTGCGCTTGCCGTCGCGCACGCGTACCCGCGTGCCTTTCGTATCGGTGATGAGCGACTGGCTCGTGCGCAGCACGCCGCGCTTCTTGAGGCGCTCCGAATATTCGACCATCCGGCCGTAGGCCGCGTGGCCTTCGGCCTCGGTCCGCGCGGCCCGCTGGCCATGCGGCTCGAGGATCAGCAGCATATAAGGCACGGCACCCTCCATCGCGAAAAGGAGGACAGAGCGTAGCGCGAATTCGCGACGGTACGTTACAGCGGGAGGTTGCGCGACCAGTCCGGGACGAGCTCCATGCCGCGCGCGGGAAGGCCGATGTCGCGCAGCTCGCGATCGCTCATCGCGGCGAGCGCCGCGAGGTCGTCGCCGCGGCGCGCGCGGGTGGCGAGCCAGGCATCGAGGCGCATCGCCACCGAGCGCACGCCCGTCGCGCCCGATTGCAGCGTCTGCCCGAGGGAAGCCATCCACGCCGTGGCGGGATGGCCGGTCAGCTGGGTGTCCATCGCTTCCTCCTTTAACTAACGCTTCGTGGGCTTCAAGAGTCCGAACGGCAGCATCGCCATGAAGATGCGCCGCGAAATCTCGTCGGTATGCGGTTGGCTTCTCATCGCTTTCTCCATGAGTGCGGACCCTGGTAAGATTAAGCAGCCAGAGGTCGCATTGGAATCGATTTATTCGAACCATCTTGGTAAGCATCGTTAACCAATGGCTCGACTTCCCCTCAACACGCTCGCTGCCTTCCGCGCCGTTGCGGAGGTGGAAAACCTGCGCGCGGCGGCCGATACGCTCCACCTCACCCATAGCGCGGTGAGCCAGCAGATCCGCGGGCTCGAAGAGCACCTGGGCTTCGCGCTGTTCGATCGCCGCGGCCGCCGCGTGGTCCTCAACCCGGCGGGGCAGGCGCTGCTGCGCAGCGTGCAGGTCGCGCTCGCGCAGCTCGACGACGGCGTGCAGGCGGCGGCGGCGGCAGCAGCAGGCGAAGCGCAGCGCCTGCGGATCACAGTGCTCCCTTCGTTCGCGCAGAGGTGGCTCCTGCCGCGCATCGTGCGTTGGCGCGAGCGCCATCCGACGCTCGCCCTCGAGATCGACGCGACGATCACCGCGGTCGACCTCGTCCGCGAGGGCTTCCACGCCGCGGTGCGGCAGGGCAAGGGCCCGTGGCCGGGCCTCGCGTCGGAGCGCCTGTTCGATCAGCCGCCGATCATCGTCGTGGGCTCGCCGTCGGCGGCCAGGCGGCTTGCGGGGGCGCAGCCCGAAGCGCTCGCGCGCGAGCCGCTGCTGGGAGCCTCCGATCTGTGGAGAACCTGGTTTGCGGCGGCCGGCGTGCGTACCAGCGTCACGACGGTCGCAGTCTTCAACGACGCCGGGCTCATGCTGCAGGCGGCGGAGCAGAGCCTCGGCCTTGCGCTGACCCGCGAGATCCTGGCCGCCGACGCCCTGTGCGACGGCCGCCTCGTGCAGCTGTCGCCGGTCGCGATCACGCACGAGGACGCGCAGCCCTACCACTTCGTCTACCCGCCGGCGCTGCGGGCGTGGTCGCCGCTCGGTTCCCTGCGGCAATGGCTGCGCGACGAGCTCGACCGCTCTCACGCGGCGCTCGCCGCGCGGCGGAACGGTCCGGCGCCCAGCCGGCGCAGGCGCTGAAGCCCGGGCCGTGTAGCTTACAGCGCCCGGATTGTGTTAGCTTTATGCTGTTGTCCTATCCGGTCGGGGCCGGCATGAAGACGATGACGCTGGTGGCGAGGCATCTGTACTTCGGGATGGATCCCCTGCGCCTGCGAGACGCCGCCAACCGGGTGTTGGCCCGGGTGCCGGAGGACACGAGCATCAGCGCCTCGGTCAACGTCGACGCGCTGGTCGAGGACTTCCACCTGACGCCCACGGCGAGCAAGGCGATCATCGAGGAGATGGTGCAAAACGGCGTGCTGACCAAGCTCGCGCCGAGCGGCGCGAACTACGGCATCACGACACGGTTCCGCGAGATCGCCCGGGCCCGCATCATCGAGCCGCTCGAGCGCAGCCAGGCGCAGCTCCTGGTCGCGCATTGCGCGGAGCTCGCCGAGCAGTTCAACCGCACCGCGCTGCGCAACAAATACGAGATCGAGGCGATCGCGGTGTACGGCAGCTACATGACGCGCAACAAGGCGATCGCCGAGCTCGAGCTCGGCATCACCGGCCGCCACCGCGCGCCGGGGCAGAAGAACCTCATCGGGCGCGCCACGACGCCCACGGAAGGCACCGAGCGCATCCGGCAGCTCTTCGAGCGCCAGAGCGGGTTCATCGAGGTGCACTTCTTCAAGCGGCTGTCGGACGTGCCGCGGCCGTTCAGCGTCATTTACAAATCGGACTAAAACGCATTCGGTTTTGCCGGCTTTGCCGCTTGCCTGCGCTTTTGGTTTCTTGCCGGTTCATTGTCGCTTGAGCCGCGCTGCGAAGCCCGCTATCGTCATGGCTATGACGGGCCGCCTCTTTCGCACCCTGGTCGCGGGCCTCGTCCTTGCGGCCGCCGCCGCAGTCGCACAATCTCCGCCGCCGACGCCGTTGCGGGTCGTCACCTTCGACGGCGGATGGAACCTCGGCGTGTGGGCGGCGCAACGGCAGGGATTCTTCGAGGCCAACGGGGTTTCCGTGCAGTTGAGCTATACGCCGAGCTCGGCCGCGCTCGTCACCGGCTTGTACGACGGCCGGTACGACATCGCGATGGCGACGATCGACAACTTCGTCGCCTACCAGGAAGGCCAGGGTGAAGCGAAGCTTGCCGGCGAACCCGACTTCGTCGTGGTGATGGGCGGCGACGGCGGCTTTCTTTCGGTGGTCGGCCGCGCGGGCGTGAAATCGTTCGCGGACCTCAAAGGCAGGACGATGTCGGTGGATGCCATGACCACCGGACTCGCTTTCGTACTGCGCGAGCTCGTGGCCCGTGGCGGCGTCCCCGAATCCGACGTGACGTACGTGCGCGCGGGAGGCACGCCGCTGCGGTATCGTGACCTCGTCGCCGGCAAGCACGACGCCACCCTCCTGCGCACGCCGTTCGATCTCCTCGCGAGCGAGCGCGGCCTGGTCGTGCTCGGTACGGCGGAGTCGCTCGGCGCGTACCAGGGCACGGTCACCGCGGTCCGGCGGAGCTGGGCGACGCAACACGAGGCGGCGCTCACGGGCTTCATACGCGGCTATCGCGCCGGTGTGGCATGGATCTACGAGCCGGCCAACCGCGAGATCGTCGAGGCGCTGCTCGTCGCCAACACGCGCGACATGACGCTGCCGCTTGCCAAGCGCTCCTACGATCTGCTGCTCGCCGAGAAGGGCGGTATCGCGCGCGACGCCGCGCTCGACATGGACGGCATCCGCACCGTGCTCGCGCTGCGCACCAAGTACGGCACGCCGCAGAAGACGCTCACCGATCCTTCGAAGTACGTCGACGAAACCTGGCTGCGCGCCCCTGCGCCGCGCTAGAAGAGAAGACCCCATGGCGAAGCCTCCCGCGCGCGAGCCCACGATCGTCCGTCCCGACGACATCGATCCGCACCATCGCTGGGACCGCCCGCTGCCCGCGCCGGGCCACACGCAGGTCGACTTCGAGGAGCGCGTCAATTTCCGCCGCCTGCACGACTACCGCCTCGCACGCACCCGCGCGGCGCTCGCCAACTCCGGTCTCGGCGCGCTCCTGTGCTTCGACCAGCACAACATCCGCTACACCACGAGCACCGTGATCGGCGAGTGGGCGCGCGACAAGCTGACGCGCTACTGCCTCCTGACCGGCAACGGCGATCCGTACGTCTGGGACTTCGGCTCCGCTGCCGCGCACCATAGGCTGCACGCGCCGTGGCTGCACCACGATCACTGCCGCGCCGGATTGCTCGGCCTGCGCGGCGCCGTCGGCGGCGACGGCAAGCTCTTTCGCGATGCCGCGCGCGAGATCAAATCGCTGCTCGACGCCGAAGGCGTCGGCGACATGCCGCTTGGCCTCGACGTCGTCGAGCCGCCGCTGATGCTCGAATTGCAGAAGCTGGGCGTGGAGGTGCGCGACGGCCAGCAGACGATGCTCGCCGCGCGCGAGGTGAAGAGCATCGACGAGCTGATCCTGCTCAACCAGGCGGCCGCGATGGTCGACGGCGTGTACCAGGACAT
>Ga0335083_10002669_pt1 | contig 23426 bp, 17 predicted proteins | sample Lox_Sample_42_FD_206716 | JGI IMG/M metagenome (GOLD analysis project Ga0335083, IMG submission 206716) | Soil microbial communities from Loxahatchee National Wildlife Refuge, Florida, United States - Lox_Sample_4.2 | ecosystem: Environmental > Terrestrial > Soil > Wetlands | place: USA...
CTTCACGGGCGCGGCGAGCGCGGCCGCGAGGTCGTCGCGCGCGGTCTGGTCGCACAGCTGCGCGAACGCGCCGAGCGCCTCGGGCAGGTCTCCGCCGAGCTTGGCGACCGCGTCGGTCAGCTTGCCGTGCGCGGCGCGCCATGCGCGCGTGCGGGTCCGGCCGAAGTTGAACAGCGACAGCCAGTCCCACGGCCCGGCGTGCCCGCCGAGCCAGCGCGCGAACGCGCCGTCGGGATCGACGCTTGCCGTCGGCCCGACCAGCGCGTCGTATTCGGCCGCGATCGCGGTCGCGACCGGCGTGTGCGGCGAACCCACCGCGACCCGGCCCGCGAGCCACGCGGTCCACTTGGCGCGCGTCGCGTCGTCGACGACCGGATCGATCGCGCGCGCGAGCGCGAGCGCGCCGAGCTGCGCGTACGGCGAGCGATCGTGCAGCAGGCGCTCGGTGGCGGCGAGCGCGTCGGCGGCGGACAGCTCGCCGCGCGCGAACGCCGCCGCCGCATCCTCGCCGGCCGCGACCGCTTCTTGCGGCGACAGCCTGGCGAGCTCGGGCAGCGGGCCGAACGGCGGCTGCGTCTGCCACGCGACGTCGTAGTAGCCGGCGCGATCGTTGCCGACCACCCACGTCGGACAGCCGCCCTCGAGCGCGAGCTCGCCGCGGTCGGCGACCAGCGCGCACGTGCGGTGCTCGCTCGCGGCATCGCCGTAGCGCGCGCATACCGGCACCGCGTACGCGCCGCGCACGTGCACGGCGAGCACCGGCGACGCCTCGCAGCGCAGCGCGAGCTCGACGACCGGCGTGCCGGCGCGCTCGACGTAGCTGGCGAGCGCGCGCGCCGGCGCCGCCCCGAACGACGTGTACAGGTCGCGGGCGATCGCGATGCCGCCGCGGTGCGACTTCAGGTATGCGCGGAGCGCCCCGAACATCGCATCGTCGCCGAGCCACGCCGCGATCGTCTCGAGCACCGACTCGCCCTTGTCGTAGCCGATCGCGCTGAACTCGTCCTCGGCGTCGGCCGCGTGCTCGATCGTGGGGCGCAGCGGCGGCACCGACGGCGCGTCGTCGGCGACGAGCGCCTCGTCGCGCACGATCGCGCGGTGCAGCGCCGGATCCGGCGAGTAGCCGAGGTGCTCGACGACGCGCGCGCCGAGCCACGACGCGAACGCCTCGGCGAGCCACAGATCGTCCCACCACGCCGGCGTCACGAGATCGCCGAACCATTGATGGACGAGCTCGTGCGCGGCGACGCGTTCGAGCTCGAGCGCCTCGTGCGCCGAGCTCGCGACGAGGAAGCGCTGGTCGAACGTGATGAGGCCCGGGTTCTCCATCGCGCCGAACAAGTGCGGCACGGCGACGAGATCGAGCTTCGCGAGCGGCAGCGCGTCGTCGAGCAGGTCCTCGGCGGTCGCGACCAGATGCGGCACGCGCGCCGCGGCGACCTTCACGCGCGCGCCCTGCCCCGCGAGCGCCGCGATGCGGAACGGAACGTGCGCGCGGCCGACCGTGCCGGCCTCGACGAGGTCGAACGGACCGACCGCGATCGCGAGCAAGTAGCTCGGCATCGCCGGCGTCTCGGCGAACGCGACCTCGCGGCGCCGGCCCGGCAGCGCACGCTCGCTGACCTGCGGCATGTTGGCGAGCGCGACGTCGGCGGCCGGCGCGACGATCGTCACGCGCCACGGTGTCTTGAAGCGCGGCTCGTCGAAGCACGGCGCGATGCGGCGGGTGTAGACCGGCTCGCCTTGCGAGATCAGATACCAGCGGCCGCTCGCGCGCTGGCGAAACAGGCCTTCCTCGTCGTGCGCGGTGCGGCCGGTGTAGTCGAGCTCGAGCGCGACCTCGCCGGCGGGGAGCGTGCGGCCGAACGCGAACGCGCGGACGCCGTCGCCGGAGGCGCCCGGCGAGAGCGCGGCAGGTTCGTCGCCGGCTCGCTGAAACGTCGCGTGCGTGATGTCGAGCTCGTCGGCGTTCAGCCACACGTGGTCGGCGGGTGCGGCGAGGCGAACGCGGATCGCGACGTGACCGGTGAAGGTCGCGACGTCGGGATCGACGGTGAGGCGGAGATCGTACGCGAGCGGGATCGCGTCGTCGGGAAGGTGCGAGGTGGGCGGGCTCGCCGCGGCGGCGGGAACCGGTGCGGACGCAGGTGCAGGAACCGGTGCGTGAGCCGGAACCGGCGCAGGGCCGGGAACCGGCTCGGGCTCGGGATCGGAGCTCGAGCACGCTGCGGCGAGCAGGCACGCGATCCTGAGGTCCACGCCCGAGCTTAGCGCGACTACGGCGCGACGACCGCGAGCAGCCGATCGTGCTCGACCTGATCGCCGACCGCGACGTGCAGCGCGCGCACGACGCCGGCGTCGGCCGCCCGCACGGTGTGCTCCATCTTCATCGCCTCGAGCACGACGAGCGGCGCGCCGGCGGCGACCTCCTGCCCCTCGGCGACCAGCACCTTGACGACCTTGCCCGGCATCGGGGCGACGAGCCCACCGGCGACGGCGTGGGCACCGGCTTCCGGGAAGCGTGGCTGCTCGGCGAGCACGAGCTGCACGCCATCGGCGAGCACGTGCGCACGCGGGCCGTCCCACGCGACGCGAGCGCGGCGGCGATGGTGGCCGTGCTCGACGAACCACACGCGATCGCCGTCGACGCCGAACGCATCGACGCGCGTGGTCTTGCCGCCGATCGCGAAGTCGAACCCCGCCGCGCGATCGCGCGGGCGATAGCCGATGCGCACCTCGGCACCGGCGTGCTCGTACACGACCTGCTCGTCCGCGAACCGGACGTTGCGCCACGCCGGCGGCGCGAGCTCGTGCGCGCCGCGCCGCGCCGCGATGCCGTGCAGCGTCGCCGCGATCGCCGCGACGCGCAGGCGATCGAGGCCGGGCGGCCTGGCCGCGAGCTCGCCGGCGTGGCGATCGAGGAAGTGGGTGTCGAGCTCGCCGGCGAGAAACGCCGGATGCGCGAGGATGCGCGCGAGGTGCTCGCGGTTCGTGACGACGCCGGCCAGCCAGGTCTCGTCGAGGCCACGCCGCAGCAGCTGCGCCGCCTCCGCGCGGGTCGGCGCGTGCGCGATCAGCTTGCCGAGCATCGAGTCGTAGTGGATGCCGATCGCGCTACCCGCCGCGACGCCGACGTCGGCGCGGATCGTCGGCGGGATATCGCACGCGAGCACGCTGCCGGTGGTCGGCAGGTAGTCGCGCTCGGCGTCTTCCGCGCACAGCCGGACCTCGATCGCCCAGCCGCGCGGCTCGGGCGCCGCCGCGATCGCGAGCGGCTCGCCACGCGCGATCCGCAGTTGCTCGCGCACGAGATCGAGCCCGGTCACGAGCTCGGTCACCGGATGCTCGACCTGCAGCCGCGTGTTGACCTCGAGGAAGTAGAAGCGGCCGTCTTGATCGACGATGAACTCGACGGTGCCCGCGCTCACGTAACCGACCTCGCGCGCGAGCGCGACCGCGGCATCGCCCATCTGCGCCCGGCGCGCGGCATCGAGCGCCGGCGACGGCGCTTCCTCGACGATCTTCTGGTGCCTGCGCTGGATCGAGCACTCGCGCTCGCCGAGGTGCACGACGTGGCCGTGCGTGTCGCCGAGGATCTGGATCTCGACGTGGCGCGGCCGCTCGACGTAGCGCTCGAGCAGCAGCGTGTCGTCGCCGAACGCGGCGCGCGCCTCGCCGCGCGCGCGCTCGAGCGCGTCCGCGAGCTCGCCGGCCGCGCGCACGACGCGCATGCCCTTGCCGCCGCCGCCGGCCGATGCCTTGACGAGCAGCGGAAACCCGATCGCGCGCGCCTCGTCGACGAGCCGCGCCTGATCGTCACCGTGGTAACCCGGCACGACCGGCACGCCGGCGCGCTCGGCGAGCCGCTTCGCCGCCTGCTTGCTGCCGAGCGCGCGGATCACGTGCGCGGGCGGGCCGACGAACACGAGCCCGGAGTCGGCGACCGCCTCGGCGAACGCCGGGTTCTCGCTGAGGAAGCCGTAGCCGGGATGGATCGCGTCGGCGCCGGTCGTGCGCGCGGCGTCGAGCAGCGCCGGGATCGCGAGGTACGACTCGCGCGCCGGCGGCGGCCCGATCCGCACGGCTTCGTCCGCGAACCGGACGAACGGCGCGTCGGCGTCGGCATCCGAGTACACCGCGACCGTCGCGATGCCCATCGCGCGCGCGGTCCGCATCACGCGCAGCGCGATCTCGCCGCGGTTCGCGACCAGGAGCTTATCGATCGTACGCATCGGCGTTCGCACCGGCCGCGACGCTACAATGTTCAGTACGTCAGCGCCATGCCGATGCCGAGGTTCGCACCCGTGCGCGATTGCAGCGGCAAGAACTCGGCGTAGCTGTAATAGAACACGTCGGTCTTGAGCTCGAGCTCGACATGATCGGCCACGCCCCACACGAGCTTCGCGCCGAACGTCTCCGACCACAGCGTCGAGAGCTCGCGATCGAAGGTGATGTACTTCTCGGGCTGCGTGTAGATCTCCTGATAGAACGACGCCGCGCCCTGCGTGTAGAAGCGCTCGCGCAGGCGTAGCTCGACGTGCTTCGTCAGCCACGTGAAGTAGCGCAGCCCGAACGTGTGGCTCGCGATGCCCCAGTCGTCGAGGTAGAGGCGATAGTCGGCCTGCACCGAATCCTTGCCGAGCGCGCGGTTGATGCCGAACACGAGCGCGTTGCGCGTGCGCTCGTCGGGATCGGTCTCCCACACCCAGAGCTCGGGCGCGGCCGTCGCGCTCGCGCGGATCGGCACGTAGCGGTACGGGCTCGACTGAAACCCGGAGTCGTGGCCGAGCTCGTACGTCAGCTGCGTCGCGAGCTTCGGATTGATGATCTGCGTCCACGACAGCGACACGTGCTGCGCGGTCTCGTCGCGCGAGAAGTTCGCGTCGCCCGAGCGGCCGACCGTGTTCAGCGACACGCCGTAGTCGAGCGCGAATGTCGTGTTCTTGTCGTCGAAGTCCTTGCTCGCGCCGAAGCCGAGCGTGTGCGACAGATAGTCGTTCTCGGTCGAGTACGAGTAGTTGCCGTCGAGCGTGAGCGTGCCGATCGTGTGCGTGAGCCCGGTCGAGACCTGATGCCGCACGTCGTGCATCTCGCGCGGCGACGCTTGCGACACGATGTCGACCGATGCCGAGCTCACCGCATCGACGAGGTAGCCGAGCGAGACGCTCGTGTCGTTCGTGACGTCGGCCGCGGCCTGCACGACCGGCGAGATCACGGTCGTGTGATCGCTGTCGGTGTAGACCTGCACCTTCGACGTGAAGCCGGTATCGGCGCGCGCCGCAGCGGCGAGCGCGGCGACGGCGACGAGATAGCGCGCTAGTTGCATCCGCAGCCGCCGCCGGAAGAGCCGTATCCGCCCTGGCTGCCCTCGCGCGCCTCCTGCATGTGAAGGTCGAGCTCGTCCTCGATCGGATCGGGACCGAACTTCATGTTGCGGCGCGCGAGCGTCTCGCGCTCGGTCGGCCGCACGTGCACGCAGCCCGCTGCGGTCGCGAGCGCGACCAGCGCCGCGAGCCGCGCCCGCCGCCGCCGCAACGCGACCAACAGCGCGATCGCGACGACCACGCCGGCTCCCGCCCCTGCGCGCCCGCCGGCATCGCATCCGCCGTTCTGCGGCGGCGGCGCGGCGCCACCGACCTCGGGAATCGGCAGCGCGCCGATCGCGACGTCGTCGCCGGTCGTGTTCGCGGGAAAATTCGGCGTGCCGTCGCCGCCGTTGCCATCGACGACCGCGAGGTACGCGGTGAGCAAACCCGCGCCGGCCGGCGGCGCCGTCCAGCACAGATCCCACGAGATCATTCCGAAATGCGCGCCGTTGTGGATCACCGCGGTGCCGTCCATCAAGACGTACGCGTCGACATCGGTCGGCGCGTTGCCCGAGTTCACGCACGCGCTGTCGTTGACCGGCACGAACTTGCCCTGCGGCTTGCCCGTCAGATCGTCGATCTCGAGCGAGAACCCGTTCTGGTCGCACGGGAGGTACGGCGTCACGACTTCGCCGCAGTTGTCGCCCGCCTTCTGGTTCTGCGCGTCGGCCCACTCGTTCAGGAGCTGGACCCGCAGGTGATACTGCATGCCGCCCTGCCAGCCCGTCGTGAACAGCTCGGGATGATCGGCTTCGAGCCCGAGCCCGATGATGCCCGGCGTGTTCGTGTGGCAGACGTCGCATGCGTGGTTCGTCCAGCGCGGCGCGCCGTTGAACGCGATGCCACCGGCGCCGTCGTTCATCACCGGATCGAGATCGAACTGCAAGCCGGTCGGAAACGCGTACGCGTCGCGCGCGGCGAGCGCGGCGGCGACGATCACGAGCGTGCGCGTCGCAGACGTCATGGGCAGCTCCCCGTGTTCGTGAGCCACGCGCGGACCGCGACGTACTGCGTGTCCTTCGTGCCGCCCTGCCAGATCGCACCGCCCTTGTGCTCGTAACCGCCGTCGCTCGACGGCAGCGGCTTGCGCAGGAGCCAGTTGTCGTCGACCGACGTCGTGTCCCACGCGAACGCGGCGGCCGATTCGAAGTTGGCATGCTGCTCGTCCATCGTCAGCGGCACGATCAGGTCGTCGATCGTCATCGCCGGCGTCGCCCGCAGCTTGCCCGGCGAGTACACGCGCAGCGGCGCGCCCGTGCCGGTCGTGCCCGCGATGCCGTGGCACGCGCTGTAGCTGCACTGCCGGATCAGGATCGGCTGCACGCTGCAGTCGAACACCGACTCGCTGAGCGCCGCGGCCGGGTCGGGCGCGGGCGAATTTTGCACGCCGGAGCACGCCGCGAACGCGCTCGCGACGATCGCGCCGAAGCTGCCCCGCCGGCCCGGATCGGACCGAAACATCGGGCCGGACGGTAGCCGGGTTTTCCCTGACACGCACGTACTTCCGCCACGGATCTCGTTGCTCGATTTGTGCACGATTGCGCAGCAATTACACAGCGATCTTCGAACAGCGCGATGGTCAGACCCTGTCAGGAAAACCCCTGGCGACAGCCGCCTCGCAAAGTGGTTCAGTAGCGCGCGATGAGAAGGGCTGACGGGCTCGTCGCGATCTCGCGCCGGCATTTCTGCGGCGGCGTCGCGTGCGCGGCAGGCGCCGCGGCGCTCGTCGGCTGCATCGACGGCAGCTCGACCGTGATCCAGACCGGCCCGCTCGGCGGTCCGGAAGGCAATGGAAACTCCGATGGCCCCGACGCCGGCACGGGCTCGGGATCCGGATCGGGATCCGGATCGGGATCGGGATCCGGATCGGGATCGGGAAGCGCGACCTGCCCGTCGAGCGGCACGACCAACGTCGGCCAGCCGAGCGCGTTCGCGACGAACACGCCGAAGTATTTCTCGAGCGGCAACTTCTTCGTCGTGCGCGACAGCGGTGGCCTGTACGCGCTCACCGCGCGCTGCACGCACGAAGGCGCGACGGTGGTGACGTCGAGCGGCGAGTTCTACTGCCCGCGCCACGGCGCGACGTTCGATTACGACGGCAACGTGCTCGGAGGCCCGGTGTCCCGCGGCCTCGTCCATTACGCGATGTGCACGAACAGCGACGGCTCGGTCAGCGTGGAGACGTCGCAACAGGTCGCCGAAACCGTGAGGCTCGACGTATGATGTTCCTGCCCGCACTCGCAGTCGTGTTTGCCGGCATCCTCAACGGCGGCCACAGCGGCGTCGATCGCCAGCTGAAGCCGATCCTGCACGATCTGCACGTGCAGTCGGTCGCGGTGCCGGCGGCGACGCTGCGCTCGCTCACGCATCACTCCGATGCCACGCGCGACCTCGTTCGCAAGCTGCACGCCGACGGCGTGATCGGCCTCGAGATCGTCACCGGTCACGGCGCGCCGACCTTGCGCCTCGTCATCTACGACGGCAACGGCGGCCTCAAGACGTTCACCGAGATCTCGCTGAACGGACGGGGTGGCCTCGCCGCCGACGACCTCGACGTCCTGCGCCAGAACCTGACCGACGACGTGACGTCGCTCGGTGGTGACGTCGCCGCGCCGCCGCCCGAAGTGATCGAGCCCGCGCCGGCGCCGACACCGCCGAAGCCGGTGCCGCCGCCGAAACACGCACCCGCGCCGGCCGCGCCCGCGCAAGAGATCGAGATCGACGACACGCCGGCCGTGCTCGGCGCGACGCCGGCGGCTGCACCGCAGCACGCGGCGAGACCGACCGAGACCGCCGACGCGTCCGATGCGGTGAGCGCGGACGAGATCGCGGCGATGACCGGCGGCGGCGACGACGCGACCGGCGGCGGTGGCGCCGGACCTGCAGTCGACGAGCTGCACGCGCAGAGCTCGGCCGCCTCCGTGCTCCACCTCGGCGGATCGGTCGGCTTCGGCATCGCAAGCCGCGCGTTCACGCCGAGCGCGGCGACGGTCGCCGCGTACGGGACGTCGCCGGTCGGTGCGGTCTCGCTCGAAGCGCACGTGCAGCCGACCGAGCGCATCGCGCTCGCGGTGGCGTACGATCACACGCTCGATCTGACGACGCCGATGTCCGATCAGAGCATCGCCGCGACGACGATCTCGCGGTGGGAGGCCTACGGCACGTACGCGCTCGCCCGCCATGGTGCGTTCGAGCTCGGCGCGCGCGTCGGCGCCGGCCACCGCGCGTTCTCGATCGATTCGACCGTTCCCGGGCGCTCGCCCGACAGCGACTACGAGTACGCGATCGCGGGTCTGACCGGCGCGACGAAGCTCGGCGACAAGCTCGCGCTGCGCGGGCTCGCCGCACTCGAGCCGGTGTTCGGCGGCGTGCAGGCGACCGAGATGTCGATGGGCGCGTCGTCGCGGTGGGCCCTCGACGTCGGCGCGGCGATCGAATACCGCCCCTACGCACACGTCTACGCGCGCGCCGCGGCCGAGTACCAGCGCTTCAGCTGGTCGTGGGACATGCCGAACGCGCGCAGCGGCGGCGGCGCGACCGACGAGTATCCGTCCGGCACGCTCTCGCTCGGCGCCGATTACTAGCAGCGGAGGCCATCATGAAGTCGATCACCGCGCTCACGCTCCTCGCGCTCGCCGCCGCCGGCGGCAGCGCGCGCGCCGAGGTCAAGAAGGGCGACAAGTTCGTCGAGCTCGACGCGCAGACCGCGAACGGCAAGAAGTTCCGGCTCAAGGACATGGCCGGCAAGTGGGTGCTGTTCACGTTCGGCGCGAGCTGGTGCGAGCCATGCCACAAGGAGCTGCCGGCGTGGGACAAGGTCGCGCCGAAGCTCGGCGGCAAGGTCCTGTTCGTCGCGGTCAACATCAACAACAACGCCGACGAGGGCAAGCAGTTCCTGACCTCGCTCAAGCTCAAGCATGTCTTCCCGGTGTTCCTGCCCGACGAGAACAGCCCCGCGATCAAGGCGTACGATCCGGAGAAGATGCCGTCGACGTTCGTGATCGATCCGGAAGGCACGGTGCGGCTCGTCGAGTACGGCTACCACCCCGGCGACGAAGATCAGCTCGCGAAGACGCTCGCGGATCTGACGAAGAAGTAGCGCGCGATCACGCGGCGGTCGGCAGGATGATCGTCACGGTCGTGCCGACGCCGAGCTCGCTCTCGATCTGCAGCCGGCCGCCGGCGGTGCCGACGAGGCGCTGGCACTGCGCGAGCCCAAGGCCCGTGCCCTCGGGCTTCGTCGTGAAGAACGGCGTGCCGATGCGGCTCAGCACCTCGGGCGGCATGCCGACGCCCTGATCGTGAACGCGCAGCTCGACCTCGTCGACACGCGCGCGCGCGATGATCGAGACCTGACCGTTCTTGAGCCCGCGCGCGGCGACCGCTTGCGTGCCGTTCTGCAGCAGATTGACGAGGATCTGCGTCAGCGCGACCGGCGTGATGCGCACGTGCGGCAGCGTCGTCGGCATGCGGCAATCGATCTGCGCGTTGAGCTTGATCGCGAGGCTCTGACACACCGTGACCGAATGGCGGATGATCGACAGCAGATCCGCCTCGGGCGGCTTGTCGCTCGGCTTGCTCGGCTTGCCGAATTCGCTCATCGCTTCCAGGAAGTCCTTGGCCATGCCGAGCGCGAGCGCGACGCTGGCGTGCGAATGACGCATGTCGGCGAGCACGAGGTCGAGCTGCTCGCGGACATCGGGCGGCAACCCGGCGGCGCCGAGGACCTGCTCGAGCCGCGGGACCTGCAACTCGCCGAGCACGCTGTGATTGAGCATCGCCGAGCCGAGCGGCGCGCGCACGTCATGCAGGAACATCGTGGCAAACATGCCGATCGTGGCGAACCGCTCGGTCTGCAGGAGGCGCTTCTGCAGCTCGGCGCGGTCGCGCCCGAACGTCCACGTCTCGACCGCCCAGTGCAGGATCTGGACGAGCTCTTCGCGATTCCATGGCTTGATCATGTAGCGCGCGACGAGCCCGTCGTTGATCGCGCGGAGGATCGGATCGATGTCGGAGTACGCGGTCACGACGATCCGCAGCGTGCGCGGATACTTTTCCATCACGATGCGCAGCAGGTCCTCGCCGCTCATCGCCGGCATGCGCATGTCGGTCACGAGCACCGCGACCTCGACCTGTTCGAAGATCTTCAGCGCGCTCGGCCCGTCCTCCGCCGTCCGGATCTCGAACTCCGACTTCAGCGACTGCTCGAACACGATGCGGTTGGCCGAATCGTCGTCGACGTACAGCACGATCGGCCGAGGACTGACTCGCTCAACGTCGGACATTCACCGCCTAGATCGAATCATACCGCGTCGGCAGGCAAATGGGGCAGCTCGATCACGAACGCCCGTCGAGGACCGCGGTCGCGGATCTCGAGCACGCCGCCGTGCCGTGTGACGATCGCACGTGCGACCGCCAAGCCCAGCCCGTTGCCGATGCCGGTCGGCTTCGTCGTGAAAAACGGCTCGAACACGCGTTCTTGCAGATGCGCGGGCACACCCGGACCGCTGTCTGCCACCTCCACCGTGACGCGTGCACCCCGGCGACTGGCACCGATCTCGATCCAACCGCCCTTGCCCGCGGCGTGTCCCGCGTTCTCGATCAGATTGACGAGGACCTGCAGGAACAACGGGCCCGCGCACCGCACCGGCTCCGCGAGCGTGATCTGCTTGCGCACCTCGACGCCATCGAGCGCACGTCGCGACAGCGTCACCGCGCGTTCGACCAGCTCGTCGAGCCGGGTCGGTCGCTGATCGAGATCGAGGGCGCCCTCGCGAAAGCCGAGCAGCTGCCGCGACAGCGTGGCGATCTGCCCCGCGCAGTGCGAGATGACCTGCAAGAGCTGCCCCGATCCCGAATCGGCCGCGGAGAGCGCGGCCGGCAGCATCGCCTGCAGCGGCGGCACGGCGTTGACGATGCCGTTCGCGGGATTGCGGAGCTCGTGCGCGAGCCCGGCCGTGAGTATGCCGAGCGTCGAGAGCTGTTCCGCGCGATGCAGGCGCAGCGCGAGGTCGCGCATGCGGAACTGCGCGCGCACGCGCGCGAGGAGCTCCAGCGAATCGAACGGCTTGGTGACGTAGTCGATGGCGCCGGCCTCGAGCCCGGCGAGCCGCGTCCCGAGATCGATGACCGCGGACAGGATGACGACGGGTGCGAGCTGATCGCCGGTCTCGTCGCGGAATCGCCGCGCGAGCTCGATGCCGTTGATGCCAGGCATGTCGATGTCGGTGACGAGCAGATGTGGTTGATGCTCGCGAATGAGCGCGACCGCGTCCGTGCCGTCGAGCGCCACCACGACCTTGAACTCGTCGGCGAGCACCTTCGCGATCGCCTCGGCGAGCGTCGCGTCGTCCTCGGCGAGCACGATCGTGCCGCGGGCGACCTTTGGCGCGACGATGGTTCCGCTCGGGATCGTCGGGACGACGTTCGGAGCGAGGTCCAGGCGAATGCGCTGCGATGTCTTCACCCGTCCATGCAGCTGCAATGTCCGCGGCAGCAGCACGCGCATCTCCGTGCCGTGCGGCTCGCGGCCATGCGCCTCGACTGTGCCGCCGTGCGCCTCGACGAGCTCCTTGACGAGCGCGAGGCCGATGCCTGTCCCCGGCTTGCGCCGCAACACGCCTTGAGCACGCTCGAAGCGCCCGAACAAGCGGCCAGCGAGGTCGGCGTCGATGCCCGGGCCGGTGTCGAGCACGGAGAGCCGCACGTTGTTCTCCTCGACCGCGAGCCGGACCTCGATGTGCCCGCCGTGCGGTGTGTACTTCACGGCATTGGAGAGCAGGTTGCTCACGACGCGCTCGATCGCGAGTGGATCGACCGACAGCACGAGCACTGGCGGGCCACTGTACGCGAGCGCGAGCTGCTCTGCTTCGGCCGCAGGCCGCCAAGCGTCGATCGACGCATTCAGCAGCTGGCCGAGGTCGGTCGGTTGCGGCTCGATACGCAGCTTGTCTTCCTGCCCGGCGGCCAGCAGCAGCAGCTCGTCGACGAGGCGTGCGAGCTTGCGCGCGGCATCTGAGACCGTGCCGAGCCCGCGCAGCGATTCGCGATCGAGCGCCGCCCCCGTTCGCTTCTCGATGTCGGCGGCCGCAAGCAAGATCAACGAGAGCGGCGTTCGGATCTCGTGCGAGATGTTCGCGAAGAACCGCTCGCGGACTTCTTGCGCCTCGTTTAGCTGCTGGACTGTCGCCGAGAGCTCGTCACGAGCCTGGCGTAGCTCGGCGGTGCGCTGCTCGACTAGCTCCTCGAGATGCGTCTTGTAGTGCGCGAGCTCGACGCTCGTTTTCTCGAGCTCCTCGTTGCGTTCCACGAGGGTCTCGTTCGCCTCCTTGAGCTCGCCTGCGACCGCGCGAACGGCAAACGGCCAGGTGAGAAAACGGCGGATCCGGGTGAGTAGCCGAACGCGCTCGGGGATCGTGACCAGAAAACGGCCGCCCCGATCGATCCTCTCGAGCTGTACGTCCGCGTATCCATAGCCGAACAACCGCGGCGCCTCTTCGAAGCTCCCACTCGTGATCAGAAAGAAGTCCCAACACACCTCGTAGTCCGGCGGAAGCGTGAGCTCGATCTGACATCGATTGGCTGAGACCTCTCGAAAGCTCGGGCTCAAGCACGTGAACAACTGATTGCCCGCGCCCTTCCTCGGCGTGTTGAGCCAGCGAAGGAACCCCATCGGAGTCAGTAGAAGACGACCGATGATGAACATGAAGCGCAGGCCACGGGGACGAAACAGACTACGACCCACATCGACAAGCTCTCTGTCGGTGAAAAACTCTCGAAGGTTATGGTGGATCGTGCACAACTCCGACCAGTCGATCCGCGCACTTCGATCGCGAAGCCCACGAGCCTTTAACGACGTACCCGCCACCACGCGATCGAGGTCGACACCTTTCCGCGCGAGGGGACCAAGAAACACGTCGAAGACCTTGCAGGAGACCTCTTTCATCGCGAGCTAGCCGATTTCATCTTACGCTCCCTAGGGGCGCATGAGCATCGACCTGGCCGATCCGGACACCTACACGCATGGCATTCCTCATGACGTATTTCGCCAGCTGCGCGCCGACGATCCGATTTCGTGGCGGCCGGATACGATCGCAGGAAGCTTCTGGGCGATCACGCGGCACCGCGACGCGGTAGCGGTTCTTCGCGACCCAGAAACGTATTCGTCGTGGTCGGGCAGCGTGCTGCTGGCGGATCCGCCTCCCGAGTTCCTCGTGAAGCTACGTGAGAGCATGATGAACTCGGATCCGCCAGCTCATACGAGGCTGCGACGGATGATCAACAGGGCGCTGAATCCGCGACGGATCGAACGACTCGAGAGCCGGATCGCCGAACACGCGGCCATGCTCGTCGATCGCGTGCGGGACCGCGGATCCTGCGACTTCGCGATCGACATTGCCGAGGAGATGCCATTATTCATGATCTGCGAGATTCTCGGCGTGCCGATCGAGGATCGCCGCGGTCTCTACGCGCTCACGATGCGCATGTTCAGCACGCTGATCCAAGATCCCGACGAGGCGATGCGAGACAAGCTGCGGGCAGCGGCCGACATGCGCGCCTACGGCTCGAAGCTCTGGCAGTCGAAGCTCGCCTCACCTACTGACGATCTCGCAACCGAGCTCGCACAGGCCGTGGAGGCGTCGATGCTGACTGCGAACGAATTTGAAGCGCTCTTCATGCTGTTGTTCAATGCCGGGACGGACACGACGCGGAGTCTGTTGTGTTACGGGCTCGATCTGTTGCTCGATCGGCCGGCGGTCGTGGACGCGTTACGACGTGATGCCGGCCGGATCCCGTCCGCGATCGAAGAGATGCTGCGCTGCGAGCCACCGGTCATCCAGATCCGTCGCACCGCCACGCGTGACGCCGAGCTCTCGGGCGTGCGGATCGGGCACGGAGACAAGGTCGTCGTGTTTTTTCCGTCTGCGAACCGCGACGAATCCGTCTTTTCAGAACCCGATGTCTTCGACATCGATCGATCGCCGAACGATCACATCGCTTTCGGATATGGAACGCATCACTGCCTCGGAGCGCCGCTCGCTCGCCTCGAGGCGAAACACGTGTTCATCCAGGTGCTGGCCAAGCTTTCTCGGCTCGAGAGGCGCGCACCCGCGGTTCCGCTTCGGACGAACTTCGTGCGCGGAATGAAGAGCCTCGAGATTCAGTTCGCAGCAACCTGATCAGCGCCCCCACCGGAGGCACAGACTCGACCACGTCTCTCCGACACCACCGCTGAATGTCGTCACGACGTCCCCATCGCGAAGCACGTGCTCGCGTTCGGCGATCGCCAAGATCAGCGGGATGTTCGCGCTGTTCAGGTTTCCAAAGCTCGGAAACGTCGTGATCGTCTTCGCGTGCGCGAGTCCCGCGTGGGACGCGGTCACGTTCGTGAGCCACGCCGTACCTTGATGCGACGCGTAGAAGCCGACATCAGATGGCCGTAGTCCGGCGGCGGCGATCGACGCGGCGATCGCGTCGCGAGCCCGATCAGCGAGCGTCAGAAGCATTCTGCGCGTGTGCAGCCGATCCAGCGAGGTCAGCGAGATGCTCCCATCCTCCCACCATCGTCGGTTCTGGACTCCGAGCACCAGTGCATCGCAGCTCGCACCATCCGCATGGTGCACGCTCGACAGCAGCCCTCGCCCGTCCGAGACCGGGCCGAAGACGACGGCGGTCGCGCCATCGCCCCACCAGGCAGAGTCCGGCTCGCTGCGCCGCATGATCCTCGTCATTGCCGAGGAGTGGATCGACAACACGTACCTCGCGGTGTTACTCGCGATTAGGCCGCGCGCGAGCGATGCATGCACGGCGAACGCGTTGCACGCCGCCTCGGTGCCCATCGCCAGACAACGTTCGCGCAAACCGAGCAACCGATGCGTCACGCAGGCGCTGTTGACGAAGAGGTTTTCGGGAACGGGCGATTGCGTCAGCACCACATCGATGGCGTTCGGCTCGATGCCGGCGCGCTCGATCGCCTGACGGGCCGCGGCTGCCTCCATTTCGTGCACGGTGGTCGCGTCATCCATGACGCGCCTTTCCACGGCGCCCCGGAACGGATCCGCGGCAACCTCGCCCATTGCGCGCAACGTCAGGCGAGCTCCTTCGGTCATCGCATCGGTGTGGTCAGCGTCGGCGCGGGTGACGCGGGCAGCCATTCGCTCGCCCCAGGCAGCGACCACATCGCTCGACCAGTAGTCGTTCGTCCGAACTTGCGCGGGAAGATGCGTGCCGATGCCGAGAATCCCAACTGCGGTCATTACTGCTTCCTTTCAGTTCACGATCCTCACATGCTGCGTGGGCGACTGCTTGAACGGCGTCACGACCCGCGCGCGACGATCCAACATCGCCGCCACGCGATCGGTCTTGCTCAACGCGATCGTCGGATCGATGCGCACGTCGATCACGACCGGTCCTGGACTATCGCGAAACATCGCCGCGAGCTCGGGCAGGCTGCCGGGCGCATCCATTCGCGCCGTAACCGCCCCGAGGCCCCGCGCGATCGAGCACACGTCCAGCGGCGCGGTCGGGAACGATGGCGTGCGGCCGTAGACGTTCTCGTGGCCGATCTCGACCATGCCGAGGCGCTCGTCGTTGAACACGAACACGCGGATCGGCAGGCGCTCCGAGACCGCGGTCGCGATCTCGAACGCGTTCATCGCGAAGCAGCCGTCGCCGCAGATCGCGGCGACCGAACGGCCGGGGTGCGAGAGCTGCGCGCCGATCGCGGCGCCGATCGACTGGCCCATCGAGCCGAGGCCGGTCATCACCAGGAACGAATCGGGATGGTCGATCTCGAGATATTGCACCGCGAACGTGAAGTGCTCGCCGGAGTCGACCGTGTAGATCGTGTCGGCGGGCAGCAGCGCTTGCAGCTCCTGCAGCGCCACCTGCGGCGCGATGCGGTCCGCCCGTTGCGACGGTGCGAGCACCTGGCGATCGACGCCCGCGAGCGCGAGCTCGCGGCGGGCCGGCGCGTGGCCGTCGAGCCGCTCGCTGAGCGCGCCGAGCAGCTGCGCCGCCGACGCGACCACCGCGTGGGTCGGCGAGTAGCTCTTGCCGATCTGTCGCGCGTCGATGTCGACGTGCACGAGCGCGCGCGTGCCCTGCAGCGCGGGCGAGAAGCCGTCGGTCGCCATGTCGCCGAGGCTCGTGCCGATCGCGAGCACGACGTCGACACCTTGCTCGATGTAGCGGCGCGCGCTCGCGTGGCCGCCGAGGCCGAGCACACCGAGCGCGAGCGGGTGCGACTCCGGGAACACGCCCTTGCCTTTCGGCGTGGTCACGACCGGGCAGCCGAACCGCTCGGCGACGACGCGCAGGCGCTCGGGCGCGCCGCGGCCGCGCACGCCGCTGCCCGCGACGATCAGCGGGCGCTCGGCTTCGAGCACGAGCTGCGCGATCTCGTCGACGACGTCGGGCGCGAGGTGCTCGCCGATCGTGACCGAGCCGCCGACGCGCGGCGGGTTGACCTGCGCGCACGAGACGTCGAGCGGGAGCGTCAGCATCACCGGGCCGCGCCGGCCCGACATCGCGGTCGCGATCGCGCGGCGCACGAGGTGGGGCAACGCGCTCGGCCGCGGCACCTCCGCCGCGAGCTTCGTCACGTGGCGCGCCATCTCGACGAGCTGGAGCCCGTGCGACGAGCCATCCTGCAGCACGCCCTTACCGTGCGCCGGGCGCGGCACCTCGCCGACGAGGAGCAGCACCGGCAGGCCATCGCACCACGCCGAGGCAAGCCCGGTCATCGAGTTGAGCGCGCCGGGGCCCGACGTCACGGCGACGACGCCGAGCTTGCCGGTCGTGTGCGCGTGGCCAAGAGCCGCGAACATCGCGCCCGCTTCGTGCCGCGTGGTCACCATGCGGATCGAGCTGTCGAGCAGCGCGTCGTGCACCGGCGAGATCGCGCCGCCCGGCAACCCGAACACGACCTCGACGCCGGCCTCCTCGAGCATCTGCACCAGAAGGTCCGCGGCGCGAACGGTGACCTGCGCCGGCGGCTCCTCGGCCGCAGCGATCACCGGCTCGGTCAGCGCGAGCAGCCCGGCGAGATCGGTCGGCTTGTCGATCGCACGCTGCGCGCCGGCCGCGAGCGCGGCGCGCTCGACATCCGGAGTCATCGACACGCTGGTGAGGATGACGTGCACGTGCGCGGTCTCGGCGTTGGCCTTGATGCGGCGACACGCCTCGATGCCATCGAGGCCCGGCATGTACACGTCCATCACGACCAGGTCGGGGCGCGTCGTACCGATCGCGAGCATCGCGTCGATCGCATTGCTCGCTACCGAAATTTCGAGCGCACGTTGATCGCGTAGCGCGCGTTGCACGGTCGCGAGCAACAGCTCGTCGTCGTCGACGAACAAGGCCCGAACCGGGCGCGCCTGCGCCGAAGAAGATTCGCCAATACCGCCGAACGCCATCGCGGCGCTTATATACGCCGTTGCGCTGGCTACTGATCCCGTTTTTTTTCGCGGAATGTATGAGTTTTTCTCCACGCAACATTCGTTGAGTCAGATTCAGGCCAGCGCACGGCCGCTGCATGCGCGCTGATCGTGAAGCTCGACTAACGGTCCGAGCTCGGCGTGAACCGTAGTCGGTCCGAGTGTTTCCACGAGCTCGCAGGCCGAATGACGCTGGCTCGCGCGCTCGTATTCGGCCTGCCACGAACGGAACCGCTGCTCGCTCGCCGCGTCATCGAACGGCCAGCGCACGGGCGGCATCCGCATCCCGACGCGCCACGGCTTCGGCGTGAGCCGAGCGCGAAACGACCGCTGCGCCTTGCACAGCTTGACGTACAGCGGGTCGCTGCCGGCTTCGCGGAGCAGCGCCAGGGCTTCGTCGCTCGCCGGATCGAACGTGCGCGTCGCCACCAGTCCGCGCAGACCGGCGGCGGTGCGGTAGACGCGGACGCCGAGCTCGGGATGGCGACCGGCCCACGCGCGCAGCGCATCGCGCGCGATCGGTGCGCGTGCGGCGTTGTCGCCGAAGTCGATGTCGATGAACATCGCGCGCTCGGTGTTGAGCACGAGCGCGCCGTACAGGTTGCGCGTGACCACCGCGCTCGCGGCTTCGTACACGACCTCTTCGCGCAGCGGCCGATCGCCGTAGATGTAGCGATCGAACGGTTTGCCGCTCGCGAACAGCCGCGCGAGCTCGGCGGCGCGTGCGTCGGCCTGCTGTTGCGCATCCTCGCGGCTGGCATCCGACCACCGCCAGCACGTGGCCGGGCCCGAGCGGCCGCGCGCCCAGAATCGTGGGAACCTCATCGTCGCGCACGTGTAGCGCGCGCGTCTGACATCGCGAGCTCGCTACAGATTCAGCGCGCCCGCGTTGTCGAATGCCTGGAAGAACCGGCGCGTGACGTTCCACACCAGCCAGTTGCCGCCCTGCCCGACCAGCACCCACGGCGTGTACGCGTACAGCGCGGCCGTGCTGTCGTCGGCGGGCGTGACGAGCACCTGGTCCTGCGTCGCGCGCGCGCGGCCGCGGTTCCACGTGCCATCGCCGGCGGCGGAGTTCGCCATCTGGGTCGCGAGCACGAGGCCCGCGCAATCGAGCTGGGTCGCGAGGCCGTCGTCGGATGCCAGGCAGCCGCCGTTGTCGGGGCAACCGCAGCCGAGCGCCGCGTTGACGCGTGTCGCGCTCGGTTGCGAGGTCGCGCTCACGAGCGAGCTCTCGACCTGCGCGCGCGCCAGCAGCGCGACCGGATCGATGCCGTGCGCGTTCGCGGAGTCCATCACGAGCTGGGCGAAGCTCTCGCCGTTCGAGGCGGTGTAGTCGGCCAGCCAGCTGCGCGTGCCGTACGGCGAGCTCGCGAGAAACGCCTGGATCGCATCGGCGGTGACCGCGCTGCTCGCGGTCAGCACGTGAACAGACATCACCTCGTTCTGCTGGAACGTCGACGACATCGCGTCGGCCTTGCCGCCGCTCCAGCTGACCGGATCGAGGTCGGTTGCCTCGTCGTCGGTCGCCGGGGGATCGCCGATACCCGACGCGCACGACGCGAGGAGCACCAGCAGCGAAGCGGCACTGTGGCCGGCCGATCGAGCTGCCATGAGCTGGTGGGAGCTGCAACCCATGCGCCCGGGAGCCGCGCGAATCATCCACGTTGCTTGCCGCAGCGCGTGGCGGATGGCCTAGACGGCAACTCCAGTCGCCGGGAGCGTGCGGTGCGATCTCGGCGCGCAGTGACGCCGTTCCCCTCCCGCACGCGATCGATCGGGAGCATGCACGCACGCGCGCCGTGCGCCCCACATTGCCGCACGCGCGTGGTGGTGCACCGCGTGCAATGCGGCGCTCGGCCCGCAGGGAGAGCACATGAACGCGAGCATCGAAGAAACGATCGAGCGAGTCGAACAACTCTACTTCGCGCTGACCGGCCAGCGGCCACCTCACGTCGAAGGCACGCCGATGCCACCGGAGACCGATCCGGCGCGTCACGTCGAGGAGCAGCTCGGCAGGCTGCTCGCCGCGACCGAACGGCTCGCGCCCACGGCGGCCGCGTCGGCGTGGACACCACGCGCGTGTGCGTGGCACGACGATGTCGGCGCGCACCTCGCGATCGACGTTCCCGGCGTCGGGCGCGATTCGATCGAGCTCGAGCTCGACGGCCGCCGCCTCGTCGTGCGCGGCACGCGGACACCGCCGTGGCAAGACCAGACGCCGCGCGGACTCGACGGCGGGGAAGCGCAATACGGCGCGTTCTCCCGCGCGTTCGTGTTCGCGGCGCGCGTCGAGCCCGAGCAGCTCGCAGCGCGGCTCGACTCCGGCGTGCTGCACGTTCGCGTCCTGCGCGCGCAGCTCGGCGAGCCGTCGCGCATTCCGATCTTGGTTTCGTGATCGCAACCCAACTACAGGAGAGACAGGCAATGGAAACGGTCAAGGTGGATATCCAGAAGTTGCAGCTGCTCAACGATCGCATCGCGCAGACCATCGAGGCGCTCAACCAGGTGAGGATGTCGGTGCACGGCATCCAGCACACGTCGGCGGCGCTCGGCGCTCAGGTGCCGGTGCCCACGCTCGGCGGGTACGGCTACTCGCCGTTCGGTCCCTACTCGCAGCTGGCGTTCGGCCAGCCGACCTACGGCCAGCCGAACTTCGGCCAGCCGTTCTCGCCGTTCGTGCAGGGGCTCTCGCACACGACGAACCCGTGGACCACGAACCCGTACACCACGAACGCGTTCACCGCGAACCCGTACACCGGGATCGCGCACACGTCGTGGGATCCGATGTGGCAGGTGCGGGCGGCGCAGACGTTCCCGTTCGCGCAGGTCCAGGTTCCGTTCGTTTACTAGCGTACGAACACGTCGGCTCCAAACACGAGCTTGACGGCTTGGTCCAGATCGGCGGCGTACTGCACGATCTCGCGACAGATATCGGGCGGCACGAGCGTGCTGCGCTCGAGATCTGCGCGGTTCGCGAGGGGCAGGACGAGGGTCGCGAGGTTCGCGTGGTACGCCGCCTTCACTTTGTAATCCGCTTCGCCGATGCGTCCGATCGTGATCGCGTCGTGCGCCTCGGTGACGAGGGCACCCGACGACGCGATCGCGGAACGCACCGGCTGTTGCAGGAACACGGACAGGAACGCGAGCGCAGACGGCAGGCCCGCCGACAGCCCGCCCGACGGCTCGTCTTCCTTCGGCAGCTTGTACGAGTACGTGTAGTCGGCGAGGTCGGCGACCTGCACCGGGAACTTCGCGCGCGCGTACTCGCGGACCGCGACGAACGTGTTGCGGATCGCGGCGCGCATCTCGGGCGTGACGTTGCCGTGGATGTCGTCGGCGGCGAGCGTGCCGCCGCGGCCGGGCGCGGCGCGCTCGCGATGCACCCACACCTCGTGGACGAGGCCCTTGGCCTTGCCGATGAAGTGATAGACGCCCGCCGCGAGCACGCGGCCGATCGGCGCCGCGCGCGCGGCGGCGGCCTTCGCGAGCACGTCGGCACGCGCCGACGCGGTCGCGGCCTCGGTGGCATCGCCGGCGAGCGCGTGCAGGACGGCGAGCCGGCGCCACGGCTCGGGCCGCAGCGGATCGAGCGCGAGCTGGGCCTCGAGCAGCTCGCGCGTCGCGTCGCGTCGCGCCGGATCGGTCCAGCGCGCGGCGATCGCGGCACTCGGCGCGCGCGCGTGGCCATCGAAAGCTCCGGCTTCGCCGGGGCGCGCCGCATCGCGAAGCGATGCCGCGTAACGGTCGAGGAGCCAGCCGACGATCAGCGGATCCTCGGGCGGCTCGGCGAGCGTCTCGAGGTAGAGCGCGATCGCGCGCTCGTCGTCGCCTTCGAGCACGGCGAGATCCGCGAGGTAGCGCCGATCGAGGCGCTCGCCGCCGTCGGCGAGCAGCATGCGCGCCTGCGCGAGCTCGCCGCGCAGCGCGTGGGCGAGCGCACGCTCGCGGCGCGGCAGCTCCGCGGGCAGCTCCGCGCCGGCGGGACGCACGGTGCGCAGGAGCTCGAGCGGCAGGTAATCGCGCGACGCGACGCGCACGAGCTCGTGCAAGCTCGGCCGGTGCATGCGGCGGCGCACGCCGGCGAGGAACGCGCGATCGAGCTCGGCCGCGAGCTCGGTGCGGCCGGCCCGGCGCTCGAGCGCGGCGAGCTGGCTGAACAGCGAGATCTTCTCGATGCCCTTGGTCTCGAGCTCGCGCAGCACGTGGCGGCAGATCTTTGCGGCGGCCTCGATCGTCGCCTGCGTGCCGAGCCGCTCGTAGACGCGTACGAGCGCGAACAGGCGATCGAGATCGTGCTCGTAGCCGCGCTCGTGACCGAGCTGCTCGAGCTGCGTGCGCGCCGCGGCGAGATCGCCCGACAGCTCCGCGAGCCACGCGCCAGCGATCACCGCCACCTTGTAGAGCTGCGCGTCGTGGCCGCGCTGGCGCGCCGCGAGCCGCGCGACCGCCGCGCGCGCTTCGTCGGGCTTGTGCTCGTGATGGAGCGCGAACGCGTGCTCGAGCTCGAGCTGCACCGCCGGCTTGCGCGCCAGCTCGAAGCCGCCCAGCACGAGGAACTCGCTCGCGCCGCGCTCCGGATCCTGGGCGAGCTGCAGCATCGCCCGCAGCTGCATCATCACGTTCTCGTTGTGCGGCGAGCGCGCGTGGATGTGCGCCCAGCACGCGATCGCCTGTGACAGCTGACCGCGCACGTGCTTGATCTTCGCGAACAGGCTGAGCGCGCTGAGATCGTCGTGCGCTTCTTCGAGCACGCTCGTCGTCTCGGCTTCCGCTTCGGCGAGCCAGCCAAGCTCGACGAGCACCCTCGCGCGCGACAGGCGAGCGTCGAGACTCATCGATCCACAGTCTACCGCAGGAAGCGGGCCATGCCGCCGACTCGGATCGCGAACAGCCGCCCGAGGTCGCGCTCGGCCACGACCGCGAGCACCGGGTAGCCGCCGGTCGTTGGATGATCGGGCCCGAGCACGATCGGCGCGCCATCTGCAGGTACCTCGACGGCGCCGCGCACCATCGGGCGCGAACGCTCGCGATAGTTGGTGGTCCGAGGAATCGCTGCGCCGGCGAGGCGCGTACCGACGCGATCGCTCGCACGCGCGATCGCGTACGGCGCGGCGAGCAGCACGTCGAGCGCGTGCGGTGCGAACGCGTCGAGATCCGGGCCTGGCACGATCCGCACCGGCCCGTCGGCGAGCGGCGCCGGTGCGCTCGCCGGGCTCGTCGGCTCGTGCGCGCCGGCGATGCGGTCGCCGGCACGCAACACACGGCCGAGGTGCGCGGCGAGCAGCGCGCCGCGTCCGCCGAGCACGAGCGGCGCCGCGACGCCTCCGCGCACGGCCAGGTACGCGACGCGCATCGGCTCGCTCGCGACCGTGAACGTCTCGCCGGCTCGCACGCGTCGCGGGCGATCGCGCGCGAGCTCGACGTCGGTCTCGGCGCGCACGACGAGCTCGCCGAACACCTCGAGCGCGGCGGCGCCGTCGGCGTTGCGCACGGCGCGGTTCGCGGCGACGAGCAACTCGGGCACGAGCGCGCCGCCCGGCGGCACGGCCTCGTGCATGTGACCGCGCCGGCCGAGATCCTGGACCGCAGCGAGCCCGCGCACGCGTTCGACGAGCAACGT
>Ga0335083_10002670_pt1 | contig 23423 bp, 19 predicted proteins | sample Lox_Sample_42_FD_206716 | JGI IMG/M metagenome (GOLD analysis project Ga0335083, IMG submission 206716) | Soil microbial communities from Loxahatchee National Wildlife Refuge, Florida, United States - Lox_Sample_4.2 | ecosystem: Environmental > Terrestrial > Soil > Wetlands | place: USA...
CGCGTGTTCGTTCTTCTGAACTGCAGTCCAATAGGCCGCGACGTTTGAAAGGGTGGAGATCGGCGAGCCGGCGCCGACCGCCGGCATGACATTCTCGACAAAGAAGAGTCCAGGCACGAGCGCGCAATCTGCCAGCGTGATGCGCCCGCAGCAGGCGAAGGCGTCACCGCCAATTAATCTGTCGAGCGCCTTGAGGTTCCGCACCACTTCGTTGGCGAGCTGCTCGCTGACAGCATCATTGCTTGCAAGGGTGGGTGTTCGACGGCCCGGCGCGCCTGTCTGACGGGCCAGCATGAAGATGTTGTTTATGATGTAGATGTCGCCAACGCGGGCGAGCATGCGGATATGCGCGCTCTCGCGCGGAGTGATTCCCAGCAGCGAAGGTTCGGGATAGATCTCTTCGAGATATTCCGAGATCACCTCGGATTCCGGCAGTATGTCGCCATGAATATCGAGAATCGGCACGCGTCCGATCGGAAATCTCTCGCGGAATTTTGGCATTCCCCAATCTGCCGGTGGCGATTCGAAGACGATGTTCGTAATGTACTTGGCGTAGATCTGCATGCGGACACGGGCAGAATAGGGGCTGAGATCAGCGGTATAGAGTTTCATCATCATTTAGCGCCCTCAGAAGCGATTTCTCATTGCCTGCCGCGATCCTTGCCAGAAGACGGGTCCGCGTTTGAAGTATTTGCTCTTGTGCCCCCAAACCAGTCGCAATCGTCGTTTGGGGCCCATTAAGCCAGGAAGGCTGACCAGTGGGCAGGTGGTTTTGAGCATCACTACGGGAACGCTTCACCAGTAGAGGCGAGCAGGGCTTCTATGACGCTCGGCCAGCAGCTTCTTGAGCTTCGCGTTCTCGGCAGACAGGGCTTTGAGCGCCTTAACATCAGTCGGCTCCAGCTGTCCAAACTGCTTTCGCCAGGCATAGGTCGTCTGCTCACTGACCTTGTTCTTCTTCGCGGCAGCGGTGATCGTGGTCCGGTCAGCTTCGCGCAAGATCGCGACCATTTGCTCGTCGCTGAATCGACTTTCTCATCGGCTCTTCCTTCACGTCGAAGAGCCATCTTTCCAGAAATCAGCCGTCCGAAAAGCCGGGCAGGTCACTGGGCGATGCCACCGGAGTGCTCCGGGCTAAGCCGGCCGTGACCCCCGGTAGGCCTCAGGCTTGCCTGTCATTGCGGATACAGACCATGCGCCCGCGCGAACACGCGGGTGAGCCCGAGCAGCGCGTCGAGGTTGGGCGTCTTCAAGCCCGCGCGCTGCGCGATCTCGCGCACCACGGTGAGGAGCGCGTCGATCTCGAGCGGCTTGCCGGCCTCCGCGTCCTGCAGCATGGACGTCTTGAACGCGCCGAGCTTGCGCGTCACGGCGTTGCGGTCGTGCACGGTCTGCTCGATGGGGCAGCCGATGGCGGCGCCGATCGCCTTCGCCTCCTCCATCACCGCGTGGCACAGGCCGTTGGCGAGATCGTCGTCGAGGATGCGGTCCACGGTCGCGCCGGTGAACGCCGACACGGGGTTCATCGTCATGTTGCCCCAGAGCTTGTACCAGATGTCCTGCTGGATGCGCTCGGAGACGCGGCACTCGAATCCGGCCGCGCACAGGTCGCGCGCGAGTGCGCTCGTGCGCTCCGAAGCGCGGCCGGCGGGCTCGCCGATGATGAGTCCTTGACCCATGACGTGTTGCACGATGCCGGGCTCCGGAGACTTGCACGAGGCGTGCACGACGCACCCGAGCACGTGGCGCACCGGGATCGCCGCCGCGATCGCGCCGTCGGGATCGAGGGTCGCGAGCTTCAGGCCCGTGAACGGCCCGGGCATGCCGGAGAAGAACCACCACGGCACGCCGTTCATCGCGGTCAGGACGGCGGTGCCGGCGCCGATGAGCGGCGCGATGCGCGACGCAACCGCACGCAACGCCGGCTCCTTGACCGCGATCACGACGAGGTCCTGCGCGCCGAGCGCTGCGGGATCCTCGCTCGCCGTGACGGGCGCGGCGATCTCGCCGTCTTTCGTGCGAAGGCGCACGCCGTGGGCACGTAGCGCGGACAGCGTCGCGCCGCGCGCGACGGCCGAGACCGCATGGCCCCGCGCGCCGAGGCGCGCCCCGAGAAAGCCGCCGATGGCACCGACGCCGTAGATGCACACTTTCATGCCGGTAATATAGCAACTGTGAACCGGCCGAAGAACGCGATCATCGGGAACTCAGAATGCTCACGGGATTCTTCCTGCACCTGAAGGCCTACCGGCTGCCGGTGTCCACGCGCGAGCTGCTCACGCTGCTCGAGGCGCTGGAGAAGCGCGTCGTGAGCTTGTCGATCGACGACTTCTACACGCTGTCTCGCGCCTGCTTCGTCAAGGACGAGCAGAATTTCGATCGCTTCGACCTCGCCTTCGGAACGTACTTCAAAGGCGTGGACGCCATCTTCGACATCCGCGCCGAGATTCCCGAGGAATGGTTGAGGAAGGAGTTCGAGCGCTATCTGTCGGAGGAGGACAAGAAGCTCGTCGAGGCGATGGGCGGCTTCGACAAGCTGATGGAGACGCTGAAGAAGCGTTTGGAAGAGCAGCGCGGGCGCCACCAGGGCGGCAGCAAATGGATCGGCACCGCCGGCACGAGCCCATACGGCGCGTACGGCTACAACCCGGAAGGCGTGCGCATCGGACAGGACGGCGGCGGCTCGCGCAGCGCGGTCAAGGTGTGGGACGAGCGCACGTTCCGCAATCTCGACGGCGACGTGGAGCTCAACACGCGCAACATCAAGGTCGCGCTGCGGCGGCTGCGGCGCTTCGCGCGTGAGGGCGTTCCCGAGGAGCTCGACCTCCCGGGCACGATCGAAGGCACGGCCCGCAACGCGGGCTGGCTCGATCTGCGCCTGCAGCCCGAGCGCCGCAATCGCGTGAAGGTGCTGCTCTTCCTGGACGTCGGCGGATCGATGGACCCGCACGTGCGCGTCTGCGAGGAATTGTTCTCCGCCGCCAAGGCCGAGTTCCGCCACCTCGAGTACTTCTATTTCCACAACTGCGTGTACGACCACGTGTGGCGCGACAACGGCCGCCGCCGCAACGAGCGCATGGCCACGCTGGATCTCATCCACACCTACGGGCCCGACTGGAAGGTGATCTTCGTCGGCGACGCCGCGATGAGCCCCTACGAGCTCACGCAGGTCGGCGGGAGCGTCGAGTACTCCAACGACGAAGCGGGCATCGTGTGGCTCACGCGCATCTTCGAGCACTTCCGGAGGGTGGTGTGGTGGAACCCGGAGCCCGAGCGCTCGTGGGAGTACACGCGCTCGACCCAGCTCGTGCTTGCCAAGCTCGGGCCGCGCATGTTCCCGCTCACCCTGTCCGGCATCGCGCACGGCATCGACGCGCTTCGGCATTGACCTGGCAGGACGCAGCGGTTGCAGGGCTTGGCGCCCGCGGCGTGGCGGCATGGAAACCTGCCGCCAACGGGACGTGGACGACCGCGTGGTCGCTCGCGGTCGGCGGCACCGCGTTTCTCGCGTTGTCGTGGCTCGATCTCGTGGGCGCGGCGACCGGCGCCACGCTCGGCTGCGCGCTCGCCGAGCTGCATCGCGTCGCGCAGGGCGAACCCTACGGCTGGGCGCGCGACAACTTCATCGGCGCAACCCCGCAGGTCAACGGCTGGCTCGACGATTGGGCGGTCTTATTCCGCGACCGGCGCCTTGCGCCTCAACTTGCGCGCGCGTCGCGTGCCGGCTATCGGCTGCGCGATGCCGATGCGCTGCTGGCCGCGGTGCGGCACCTGCTCGCGACTCATCGGCCGCAGCCGTCGCTTCTGCACGGAGACCTGTGGTCGGGCAACGCCGGCGTGCTCGCGACCGGCGCGCCTGCGATTTTCGATCCCGCGGTGTATGTCGGCGACCGCGAGGCGGACCTTGCGATGACGCGCCTCTTCGGCGGCTTCGACGCGAGCTTCTACCGGGCATACGAGGAGGCTTGGCCGCTCGCGCCGGGTCACGAGGCGCGCCGCGACCTGTACAACCTCTACCACGTGCTCAACCACCTGAACCTGTTCGGCGCATCGTATCTCGCACGCGCCGAGCAGATGATCGCGAGGCTTTTACGCGCCTAGCACGCGGTCGACCGTCTCCGGCGCGATGCCGAGATAGTTCGCGGGATCGGTGAGCCGGTCGATCGCGACGCGATCGAGGTGCGCCGTGACATCCGGCATGCCGGCGAGCACGTCGGCGAGCGTGCCGCCGCGCTCGCCCACCGTGCGGCACGCGCCGTAGACGACGTCGTGCGCGCGCTGGCGGCCCAGATGCGGCGCGAGGCCCATCATCACCGCCTCGGCCACGACGAGCCCGTGCGTGAGGTTCAGATTCTCGCGCATGCGCGCTTCATCGACGACGAGGCCGCCCAGCATGGTCTTCGCCTGGCGCAGCGCGCCGGCGGTCAGCACGAAACTCTCCGGGATCGCGATCCACTCGGCGTGCCACGGTCCGGTCGCGCGCTCGAAGTCCTGCACCATCGCGTCGAGCATGAGGCCGGCGTGCTGGCGAACGGCCTTCGACGCGGCGAGAATGAGCTCGCTCGATATCGGGTTGCGCTTCTGCGGCATCGTGCTGCTGCCGCCGCGGCCCGGTGCGAAAGGCTCGAAGGCCTCCGCGATCTCGTTCTGCATCATGAGCATCACGTCCAGGGCGATCTTGCCGAGCGAGCCCGTGACGAGCGCCAGGACGTTGACCGTCTCCGCGAACGCGTCGCGGGCGACGTGCCACGCCGCGGACGGGACGGCGAGCGCAAGCTCGCCGGCGAGGGCCTTCTGCACGGCGAGGCCGTGCCCGCGGAGCGAGGCGAGCGTGCCCGCGGCGCCGGCGAACTGCACGACGAGCACGCGCGGGCGAAGCTGCGCAAGGCGCTGCGCGTGGCGGTCGAGCATCGTGCGCCAGACCGCGGCCTTGTAGCCGAACGTGATCGGCAATGCCTGCTGCAGGTGCGTGCGCCCGGCCATCGGCGTGTCGCGGTAGCGGCGCGCGAGGTCGCCCAGGATCCTGCGCAGCTCGTCGACGTCGGCGGCGACGAGGTCGAGGGCCGCGCGGATCTGGAGCACCACGGCCGTGTCCATGATGTCCTGCGTGGTGGCGCCCCAATGCACGTAACGACCGGCCTCGCCGCACTGCCTCGCCATCTGATGCACGACGGGGAGCACGGGATAGCCCACGTTGTCGGTCTCCTGCTTCAGGAGATCGGCGTCGAAGTCGGCGGCGCGCGCATGCGCCGCGATCGCCGCGGCGGCATCGGCGGGAATGACGCCGCAGGCGGCTTCCGCCTTCGCGAGCGCGACCTCCACCTCGACGTAGCGCTCGATCGTCGTGCGGTCGGAGAAGATCGATCGCATCTGCGGCGTGCCGAACGCATCGCGAAACAGGAGCGAGTCGATCACAGTGGTGGCGCTTGCGGCGGCGGACAGGTTCATGCGATCTCTCCCTCGGGCCCCATGATAATCGCAAGCCCGGGCAATCGCGTGGCCCTACCTGGATCGACGCGGAAAGCGTCGCGGCGTGCGGCGGCCTCGCGGCGCGATCGCCGCGGGATCCGACCCGAACCGCATCTGGCGGCCCGAACGGGCTCGCGCCGTGGGAAGCAGGGCGGGGAACAGCATGCGTCTGCAGCCGGGGCAGTAGGCGTGCGCGCCCGAGCATCGCGACGCCCGTGCCATGCATACCCGCGCATCGCGGACCCACGGCGAAGATCGAAGCTTGCGAATACGCTTGGCCATGATCAAAGCCCGCCTCGCGAAGCGCCTTTGGCGTCTGCAGATAAAAAGAAGGCCGCGGGATCCTCCCGCGGCCTTCGGCTTGCGTGCGGCCGGAGATTGGACGGCCGGCTGGTCCGCACGCGGCGCCGGAATGGTCAGCCGATCTTGACCGGCACGAAAATCTGGCGCCCTTGGCGCTCGATCAGGAGCGCGACGGTCTTGCCGGACTTCTCGACGAGGGTCTTGAGCTCCTCCGGCGAGGTGACCTTCGTCGAGCCCACGCCCACGATGAGGTCGCCCGCTTGCACGCCGGCTTTCGCCGCGGCGCCGCCCGCGCGCTCGACCACGACACCCGACTTCCCGCTCTCCTTGCGCTCCTCCGGCGTGAGAGAGCGCACGGCGACGCCGAGCCTGCCCTTGGTGTCCGCATCGTCGCCCGCGCTCGCGACCTTGCCGTCGTCCAGCGTCCCGACGGTGGCCGTGAGCTCGACCGGCTTGCCTTCGCGCCACACTTGGACGCTGACCTTGGTGCCGGGCGCGGTGTTGCCGATGCGGCTCGTCACGTCGGTGCTGTCGGCCATCGCCACACCGTCGATCTTGCGGATGACGTCGCCCGTCTTGAACCCCGCCTTCGCCGCCGGGCTGTCCTTCTCGACGCTGCCGACGAGCGCGCCGCTGCTGTCGTCGAGGCCGAAGCTTTTGGCGAGCGTCTGGTCGAGACCCTGGATGCCGATGCCGAGACGGCCATGCATCACCTTGCCGTGCGTCTTGAGCTGGTCGGCGACATTCACAGCGACGTCGGCGGGAATGGCGAACGACAACCCCATGTAACCGCCGCTGCGGCTGTAGATCTGCGAGTTCACGCCGACCACCTGCCCCTTCGCGTTCAAAAGCGGGCCGCCGGAATTCCCCGGGTTCACCGCGACGTCGGTCTGGATGAAAGGCACCATCTGCCCGTTCGGAAGCGCGCGGTGCACACCGCTCACCACCCCCGCCGACACGCTGTTTTCGAAGCCGAACGGCGAACCGATCGCGATCACCCATTCGCCGCGCTTGACTTCGGGGTTCGCGGCGAGGTCCAGCGCCGGCAGGCCCTTGGCGTCGATCTTGATGAGCGCGATGTCGGTGCGCTTGTCCTCGCCGACCACCTTCGCCGTGAACTCGCGGCGGTCGGTCAGCTTCACCGTGACCTCGGTCGCGCCGTCGACGACGTGCGCGTTGGTGACGATGTAGCCGTCGGGGCTCACGATGAAGCCCGAGCCCATGCCCTGCCTGGGCTGCGGCCGCATCTGCGGCCCGTTCGGCACGCCGAAGTGCTTGAAGAAATCGGGTACCCCCTCGTCGTCGTCGTCGTCGTCGCTGGCCATTGTCTTGCCTTCGCTGCGCACGCTGATGTTGACCACCGCAGGGCCCGCGCGGTCGACGAGCGCCGTGAAGTCGGGCAGGTTGGCCGCCGCCGTCGGGATGACTGCTTGTGCCGCCGCGGGCTGCGAGGCGGCGAGCGCGGGGGTCACCGGCGAGCCGTCGATCTGGTTGTAGAACGTTGCGACACCGCCGATGAGACCTGCGGCGACGAGCGCATAGGTAACCCTGGAAAGTTGCATTCGTGCTCTCCTTCGTGGAGGAAGAAGGCCCCGCGAAGGGGGCCCGGCACGACGCAATCTAGGCGCGGCGCCTTAAAGCAACCTTAAGTCTCCGGTGATCGAGTGACTCACTGCGGGCTGCACATGATCACGCCGAGCGCTCCATACCCTTCCGAAATCCACCCCTCGTGAGCACGCTCACCCTCTCACGGAAAACGTCGACGCCTTGGACGCGATTGCCGAAGCGCGCGATCGCGCCGCCGTCCGGGAAGCGCTGCATATCGAGGAGGGGCAGCGCGTCGACCTCGCGCGCGCTGATGCGATACAGGCTCGCCACGCTTCGCAGGTGGGCGCGCGCCCGAGCTTCGTCGTCGCCGGTCGCGAGCTTCGGTGCGCGCGCCACGGCGAGGGCGCCGCGCGCCCGGACCCCGGATCTCATCGCTTCACGTCGCGTTGGCGGGCGGAAACTGCACGTGGACGGCGAGGCCGCGGCCGTCGGGGCCGTCGGCGAGCTCGACCGTCGCGCCGTGCGCGTCGGCGATGCGGCGAACGATCGACAGTCCCAGCCCGCTGCCGACCGGCTCCGGCGACTCGGGGCCGCGGACGCGATAGAACCGTTCGAACACGCGCTCGCGCTCGGCGGCCGGAATGCCGGGTCCGGTATCGCTGACCGAGAGCCGTGCGCCGCCCGCGTTGTCGCGGTCGACCGCGACGTCGACGCGGCCGCCCGCAGGCGTGTAGCGCAGCGCGTTGTCGAGGAGGTTGCCTATGAGCATGGCGAGATTCGAAGCGTCGCCGCGGACCGCCGCTTGCGTGCCGCGCGTGAGCCCGAGGTCGATCGTGCGACCGCTCGCGATGGCGGCGCGTGCGACGATCGCCTCGCGCGCGAGCGCCGTGAGGTCGACCGTTTGCGCGGCACGCAGCGGCGACTCGGGCTCGAGCCGCGCCATGGTGAGGAGCTGCTCGACGAGATGCGACGCGCGGTCCACGCCCGACTCGAGCTCGGCGAGCGCGGCGGTGAGCTGCTCGGCGTCCGGGGCGCGCTCGGCAAGCTCCACCTGGAGCTTGAGCGCGGCGAGCGGCGTGCGAAGCTCGTGGGCGGCGTCCGCGGTAAAGCGGCGCTGCGCCGACAGCGCTTCGTCGAGGCGGGCGAGGAGCGCGTTGAGGCTTTGCGCGAGCGGCTGAAGCTCGCGCGGCAGGCTGCCCTCGGCGAGCGGCGCCATCGCGTCGGGCCTTCGCTTGGCGACGGCGCGCGACATCGTGTCGAGCGGCTTCAGGCCCACGCCTACCGCGTACCAGATCAGCGCCCCGAGAATCGGGATCAGCGCCGCAAGCGGCAGCAGCGTGCGCAGCGCGATCTGCGTTGCGATCCCCTCGCGCTCGTCGAGGGCGTGCGCGACCTGCAGCGCGTGCGTGCCCTCGACGTGCGTGTAGATGCGCCATTCGCGCCCGTTCTGCGCGACGTTCGAGTAGCCCTCGGTCGCGGGCACCGGAAAGCCCGGACCGGGGCGCGACCAGTACACGAGCACGCCGTCGCGATCCCAGATCTGGGTCACGATCTCGGAAACTCCGCCGTTCGGCCGGCTGTCGGGAAGCGTGAGCGAGGGCTGGCGCCCTCGCAGCAGATCGTCGATGCGCGTCGAGTACGCGAGCTGCTTCAGCTGGAGATCGAACAGATCGCCCACCTCGCTCTTCGTCTCCTGGTACGTGAGCCACGTGGTGACTACCGCGACGGCGGCGAGGCCGAGCAGCAGATAGCCCAGCAGGGTTCGGCGGATCGACGACATGACGCGGCTACGCGCGCGCGATCACGTAGCCCACGCCGCGGATCGTGCGGATCGCCTCGGCACCGAGCTTCTTGCGCAGGTTGTGCACGTGAACTTCCACGGCGTTGCTCTCGACCTCCTCGCCCCAGCCGTACAGGCGCTCCTCGAGCTGGCCCTTGGACAGCGCCGCCCCCGGCCGCTCGAGCAGCGCGGCGAGGAGGGCGAACTCGCGCGCCGACAGCTCGACGTGCGCGCCGGCCTTGGTCACCGTTCGCGCCGACGGGTCGAGCGTGAGGTCGCCGTTGCGCAGCACGTTGTCCTCGCGCGCGATGTCGCGGCGCAGGAGGGCGCGCATGCGCGCGGCGAGCTCGGGCAGGCTGAACGGCTTGACGAGATAGTCGTCGGCGCCGGCGTCGAGGCCGGCCACGCGGTCGTCCACGGCGTCGCGCGCCGTGACCACGAGCACCCGCACGCGGTTGCCGGCGCGGCGGATCTCCTTGAGGAGGTCCAAGCCGCTCTTGCGGGGGAGCCCGAGGTCGAGCAGCACGAGCGCGTACGCGCCGTCCGCGGTGTCGAGGGCGAGCTTGCCGGCGGCGCCGTCCTCGACCCAGTCGACCGTGTAGCCGTCCTGCGTGAGCGCGGTCCGCAGGGTCTTGCCGATCATCGGGTCGTCTTCGACGAGAAGGATGCGCATGGAGGCGGAACTATAAAACAACCCGCGCCGCATCCGTTCGGACGCGGCGTCCGTAGATCACACCACGTGTTCGACGAATCCGCCGGATGGGCGGCCCGCGCGAAGGCAGAAGGCGGCGCCCATGGGCAGCTTTCCCAAAAGACCCGGGGCCGCCGCACGCGCGTTCAACCACAGGAAAGGAGTCCCACCATGAGTGCCATACCCTTCCGGCGTGCCGCGGCACCATTGCTGATTGCCGCCGCACTCGCGGGCGCGTGGGCGGCGCCGGCGGCCGCGTCGAGCCACCGCGAGGCCCCGTTCATCGCGACCCAGCCGCAACTCGACGCGACCGACTTCTACATGTTCAGGAGCTACGAACCCGGCCGCGACGGCTACGTCACGATCGTCGCCAACTACCTGCCGCTGCAGGACCCGTACGGCGGGCCGAACTACTTCAAGCTCGATCCCAACGCCGTCTACGAGATCCACGTCACCAACGACGGCGGCGCCGTCGAGAACCTCACGTTCCAGTTCAAGTTCCAGACGACCAACGACGACAATGCGTTCACCGTCGGCGGCAAGAGGGTGTCGATCCCGCTCGTGCAGAACGGAAGCGGGGACGTGTCCACGCCGAACTCCACGGCGCTCAACGTGCACGAGAAATACTCGATCGGCCTGATCCATGGTCCGCGGCGCGGCAGCGCGCCCACGCCGATCACCAACTTGAGCACGGGCGGGACGACGTTCGACAAGCCGGTCGACTACATCGGGACCAAGACTATCGGCAACTACGTGGCGTATGCCAACAAGCACGTGTGGGACATCGGCATCCCCGGCTGCGGCAACGGTCGCGTCTTCGTCGGGCAGCGCAAGGACCCGTTCGTCGTGAACCTGGGCGAGACGTTCGACCTCGTCAACATCAAGTACCCGGCGGTCGAACTCAACCCGCTCGCGGAATTCGCGACCGTCGACTCGCTGGGCGACGCCAACGTGACCTCGCTGATCCTCGAGGTGCCGATCGCGTGCCTGACCGAAGGCAAGGGCACGATCATCGGCGGCTGGACGACGGCGAGCGTTCCCGCGACGCGAGCGCTGACGTCCACGCCCGGCAGCGGGCTCGATCCCACGGCGCAGACCGGCAGCCTGGTGCAGGTGTCGCGCCTCGGCATGCCGCTCGTCAACGAGGTCGTCATCGGGCTCAAGGACAAGAACAAGTTCAACGCGAGCGAGCCCAAGGACGACGCCCAGTTCGCCGACTATGTCACCAATCCGGTGCTGCCGGCGCTCCTCGAAGTCCTGTTCGGCGCGGCCGGCGTGAAGGCGCCGACCAACTTCCCGCGCACCGACCTGGTCGCCGCGTTCCTGACGGGGGTCAACACCCTCAACAAGCCGGCCAACGTCGTCGCCTCCGAGCAGGTGCGTCTCAACACGTCCATCGCCCCCACGCCGGGCGCCGCGCAAAATCGCCTGGGTGTGCTGGGCGGCGACAACGCAGGCTTCCCGAACGGTCGCCGGCCCGGCGACGACGTCGTCGACATCGAGCTGCGCGTCGCGATGGGCGTCCTGTGCACGGTCCCGGGCGTGAATGCCGCGGTCGGCTGCACGGCGTCCGATGCCCCCGCGGGCACGCTCAAGTACACGGACGGCGCGTACATCAGCTCGACGTTCTTCGCCAATGAATTTCCGTACTTGCGCGCGCCGCTCAAGGGCTCGCCCAACGACGACAACGCGATCAAGCGGGCTTCGCCGTAGCGTTCAGCCCTCGAAAAAGGGGTCAGGCCTCGTAATGGGGTCTGACCCTATTTTTCGGCGAGCTCCGCCATCCGCGGCACGACGCGGATCGAAAGCGGCGCTTCGCGGCCGCGCACCTCAATCTCGTACGCAGGATAGGCGCCGAGGTCCAGCTGCGCGGCGTCGGCCACCGCCTGCGACACGACGAGCTCGCAACCGTATTCCTTGGTCGCATCCTGCAGGCGGGCCGCGACGTTGACGGTGTCGCCGATCGCGGTGAGCAGGAAGCGGTCGGCGTAGCCGATCTCGCCCAGGATCGCGTTGCCGGCGTGCAGGCCGACACCGACCGCGATGGGGCTCGTGAGCTCGTTGCGGAGGAGCCCGTTCATCTCGTCCAGGCGCCTGCTCACGACCCCGGCGGCGCGCAGCGCCCGCGCGCACGCGTCCCGGGGTCCCGTGCGCATGCCGAAGATCACCATCATGCCGTCGCCGATGAACTGGTTCGGCGCGCCGCCCGCCAGCGCCACCGCGCCGCCGACCGCGTCGAAGAAGTGGTTGAGCAGGAACACGACGTCGTAGGGCAGCCGCTTCTCGAAGAGCGCGGTGGAGCGGCGGATGTCGATGAACATGATCGCGACGAAGCGCTCCATGCTCGCGCTCTCGCGAAAGCGCGCCGGATCGTTGGCCGTCACGCCGGGCGGCAGCAGCGGCAGGATGGCGATGTCCGTCTGCGGTCGCAGCTGGCAGGCGAGGCGCACGTTCGGCCCCGCGTGCAGCCGCGCGAGCGCGAGGCGCTCGGCGTTCTGCGGCGGCGGCTGCGCCTCGAAGCCGCGCAGCACGCCGATGCGGCACGTCGTGCAGCGGCCTCGGCCGCCGCAGATCGAGGCGTGCGGAATGCGCGCCGAGCGGCTCGCCTCGAGGACCGAATAGCCCTTGGGCACGCGCACGACGCGTCCGCCGGGATAGGCGATGGCGACCGAGCCCCGGCGCCGCTCGACGAGGCGGCGAAGGCCGCGTGCGAGGAAGACCCCCGCGATCAGCAACAGGTAGGTCCAATAAAGACGCGTGACGAGCGCCTCGCTGCGAAGGGCGATGGCATCGCTGACCGCGGCGTCGCCGGCGTAGCCGCTGCCGTAGTCGTACGCCGAGCGCGCGCCTTCGCGGGCGACGATCTCTTTGGTGCCTTCCCACACGCCGAGCAGCGCGAGGACCGGCAGCAGGACGGCCAGCGCCAGCAGCAGCGGCGCACGGCGGGCATACCAGGTTCGCTCGCGCAGCCAGAAGTGGATGCCGAGGCAGCCGTGCGTCCAGGCAACCAAAAGTCCCAGCGCGTCGCGCGAGCCGACGAGAAAACCCGCCGCGAAGAGGGCGGGCAGCAGCGAGTCGTAGGTGTGCGCGACCCCGAACGCCGACCACACGTAGCGGCCGCCCGCGAAGTGGACGACCATGATCGGGACGATGGAGAATCCGAGCACGAGCCGCGTGAGCTCGCCGGCGCCCATGCGGAAGCTGCGCCGCGCGTACAGCGCGTAGAGGGCGAGCGTGAAATGGATCGCGAGCGCGCCGTACAACAGCACCGTGCCGGGCAGGCTGTGCCACACCGCATCGTGCAAGCGGGTGGCCCACTGCATCGCGTCGAACGACACGTTTCCGAGCGCGTGCATGCAAAGGTGCAGCGCGAGGTACGTGAACATCACGAGGCCGCACGCAAGCCTCGTGCGGCGCAGCGTCATCGGGTCGCGTAGGACGTTTCGCATCGCGCGCAACTTTACGCTACGCGCGTCCGAATTGGCGGGCCGGCTGGGCTAGATGGCGGTACCGGTCACCGCGCCGAAGCACAGCGCGAGCCCGACCAGCACAATCACCGCGGCGCTCGCGAGCGGCACGACGCGGACCCAGCGCCAGCGCGAGGACCGCGCCCCCCGCGGCAGGCGGCGGCGCGCGTACAGGAATGCAAAGCCGATCGCGCTGAGCATGGCGGCGAGGCCTAGGCTAAACGCTACGACGAGCGCCAACCCGAACGCCGTCTTGTTGAGTGCGATGGCGGCGAGCAGCAGCACCATCGCCGAAGGACACGGCACGAGGCCGCCGGACACCCCGAGCGCGAGCAGGCTGCGCCAGGTCACGGCGTCGCCCGACGCGCCGGGCGGCAGATGCGTATGCCAGGTCCCCCCGTGCGAATGCCAGCCCGCTGCGGCGTGCGCGTGGTTCAAGGACGCCAGCACGTGGCCGGCGGGCTTGCGCACGAGAGGACGGAATCCCGGCTGCCCGCGCAGCGCCAGACGCGCGGCCGGCCAGCGTTGCACGACGAGCGTGAGCCCCATCCCGAGCACGAGGAGGCCCGAAACGAGTCCCAGGAGCGGGAAGAGGCGCTCCGGCAGCACATAAGCGGATGCGGCCAGCGTCGCGAAGCCGAGCGCGAATACGCCGATGGTGTGCGTAACCGTGACCGTAAGCCCGAGGAATGCGGCGTGGCGCGCGGTCGCGCGCGAGCCGATGAGATACGCGCCGACCACGGTTTTACCGTGACCCGGCGAGAAGGAATGCACGGCGCCCAGCAGCATCGCAGCGAGCAGCGCGAAGAGTGCCACGTGCGGCGCGACGTCGGGGCCGGAGACGAGGTCGATGATCCTGCGCGTCGAGCGCTGCAGAAGATTGCCTTCGTCGGGAGCGGCTGCGGCCTGCGACGCGTGCGTTCCGGGCCGCGGCCCGACCGCCAGTGATCCCGGCGGGGTCGCGCCCTTGCGGTAGGAAAGGCGCACGCCGCGCTCGGCGAGCGGACCGGAAGAGGGCAATTCCGACAGCGACTCGGTCAGCCCGTTCGTGAGCGACGTGCTGAACGCGTCGGTGTCGAAGGCCGCGACGCCAGGTGCCGGTTCGACCACTATCTCCTGCCAGCCGAAGCGCCCCGCGTAGGCGTCGTTGGCGAAGGAGAGCGTTCGGCTCGATCGCGACGCGGGGGGGAGCGCGCCTGTCAGGTCGACGTCCACGCGCAGCGAAAAGCCCGATTGCTCGGCCGGCAGGCTCGTGGAAAAGCGCGCCATGCGCAGCGCGATTGGTTCTCCGTCGACGGTCACGTGGACCTGGTTGACGAGGGCCGCTCCGATCTCGCGTCCTCGCGCCTCGCGCTCCTCCTCGCTCGTGACGCCGTCGCCGTTCGTATCGGCGAGATGGAGCTCGCGCAGCGCCGGCAGCTGGCCGAACACGACCGAGTAGCGGACATCGATCGCACGCTCGGAGATCGCGAGCCGGCTGAACTGGTTGATCGTGAAATTGCCGAGCAGGCTCGCGACCGTGTCGGCGCCCGCGAACGAAGCGGTCGCGGCGAGCGCGAGCGCGGCAGCTATGTGCAGGAGTCGCCTAGTGGACATGCCGGTGGGAGTGCGTCGTGCCGTCGGCGTGCTTGTGCGGGTGGGCGTGCATGTCGCCCACGAGCGAGTAACGCTGCTCGAGGCGCCCGAACTTCCACACCGCTACCGACACGCCCCACGCGAGCAGGAAGAGCCCGACGATGAGGTAGCCGAGGACGCCGAAATCGATGTCGGCGATGGTGTCGTAGAGGCCGCCCGACAGTCCGAGCAGCCGTATGAAGACCTGCGCGAGCTCGATCGTGCCGATGATCAGCGCGACGGCGACCGACAGCCCGGTCGTGACGAGGTTGTAGAAGATCTTGCGAAGCGGATTCAGGAACGCCCAGTTGTACGCCTTCGACATGAGCACGCCGTCGGTGGTGTCCATGACGCACATGCCGGCCGCGAACAGGATCGGCAGGCACAGCACGGCCGGCATCGGCAGGTTCCCCGCCGCGGCGCCCGCGGTCATCGCGAGCAGCGCGACTTCGGAGGCCGTGTCGAAGCCGAGGCCGAATAGGAGCCCGAGCGGGTAGAGCTGCCAGCTGTGCTGGATGGTCTTCGAGAGCCGGCCGCCGAAGAGGCGGTTCATGAGCCCGCGCTGTCCGAGCAGCGTTTCGAGGTGGGCGTGGCTGTGCTCGCCGGCCTTAGCCTGTCGCCACACGCCCAGGATGTCCAGCAGGACGGCGAGGTTCAGTAAGCCGATGAGCCAGAGGAAGCCCCCCGAAACCGCTGTGCCGACGAGGCTTCCGATGTCCTTCATCTGCGGGATTCCGCTCGCGATGGTGCCGGCCGCGAAGGCTACGGCGATGGCGAGGAGGAAGACGACGGTGGAGTGGCCGAGCGAGAAGAAGAAGCCGACGCCGAGCGGCTTGCCCCCCTTCTGCAGCAGGAAGCGCACCGTGTCGTCGATGGCCGCGATGTGGTCGGCGTCGAAGGCGTGGCGTAGGCCGAACATGTAGGCGACGAAACCGAGCCCGATCAGCGCTCGGTGCGACGGCGAGTAATAGAGATAGAGCCCCCAGCCGACCGCGTGCAGCAGCCCGACGAACCCATAGATGACCACCAGGCGAAGCCATTCGCCGCGGGTGAACACCGGACGCGCTTCTCCATGTCGGGGGGGCGGGACGCGATAGGTGGCTTCGCTCATGAGTTGTGGCCTCTGCAGCGTTCAAGGCAGCTTACGGATGCGCGTGCCGAATGGATGCGTCCGCGGGACTGCGCCGTCCGTATATTCCCACGTCCGCCATGTTCCTACGCCCGCTCCTGTCTGTCGCATCGCTCGTCGCGGCCGGCCTCTGTGCCGCCGAGCCGGCGTACGTGCCCGCGTCCGACGCGCAGGTCCTGCAGCGGGTGCCGGCCGCGTCCGATCCCGCGGTTGCGCGGGTGGCCGCGCTGCGGGCGCGGCTCGCCTCCGATCCGGGAAGCGTTCGGCTGGCCGACGAGCTCGCGCGCGCCTACATCGACTTCGGGCGCAAAGTCGGCGATGCGCACTACGCGGGCTACGCCGAGGCGGTCATCGCGCCATGGACGTCGCGTCCCGACGCTCCTCCAGCCGTGCTCGTCACCCAGGCCACGCTGCTGCAATACCGGCACGAGTTTGCGAAGGCCCGGTCGCTTCTCGGGAAGGCGCTCGCGAAAGAGCCCGGGCTCGCGCAAGCGTCGCTCTCGCTCGCTACCCTCGACATGGTGCAAGGCGATTACGCGAGCGCGGCATCGCGTTGCTCCGAGGTGAGCCGGCACGGCGGCGTCAGGCTCGGTCTCGCATGCGCCGGCAGCCTGCGCCTGTACACGGGACAAGCCGCGCAAGGCATCGCGCTCCTTGCGAGGATCGATGGCGAAGGCGCGCGCACGCTCGGCCCCTGGATCGAAGGGCTGCTCGCCGAAGGCTCGGAGCGGCTCGGACGCTTCGACGATGCCGAGACGCATCACCGCAGGGCGCTCGCGCTTGCTCCCGGAGACAACTTCCTGCTGGTGGCGTATGCCGACTTCCTGCTCGACCGCGGGCGGGCGAAGGAGGTGTTGCCGCTGCTGGCCGACCACGTCGAGTCCGACACGGCTTACTTGCGGCTCGCGCTGGCCCAGTCGGCCCTGCACACGCCCGATGCGTCGCGCTATCGCTGGGTCATGGCCGCGCGCTTCGCGGCCTATGCGCAGCGCGGCGGAGAGTTGTTCGGCCGCGAGGAAGCGCGCTTCCTCCTTGCGCTCGCGAAAGATCCCGAGGCAGCGCTCGCGGCCGCGCTGCGCAATTGGGAAAACCAGCGCGAGCCGGCCGACGCGCGCATCGTGCTCGAGGCGGCGCTCGCGGCGCGACAGCCCGAGGCGGCCGCGGCGGTCGTCGACTTCGTTGCCCGCTCCAAGCTCGAGGACCCTCGCATCGACGCGCTCGTCCGGGCGGTGAAGGGGACTGCGCCGTGAAAGCCTTCGCGGCCGCCCTGTCCGCGCTGCTCGTCGCAAGCATCGCGCATGCCCATTCCGCGAGCGATGCCTACCTCACGTTGACCGCGGCCTCGCCGCAACGTACGAGCGCGGTTATCGACGCCCAATGGGACATCGCCCTGCGCGATCTCGATTTCGTCCTCGGGCTCGACGACGACGGCGACGGCAACCTCACTTGGGGAGAGGTGCGCAAGCACCAAGCGGCGATCGCGCGCTACGCCTACGAGCACCTGCGGGCGAGCGGCGATGGGACGCCCTGCTCGATCGAGCCCGCGCGCCAGGCGATCGCCGACCGCGCGGACGGCGCGTACGCGGCGCTTTTTCTGCGCATCGTCTGCAGGGGCGCGCCGCGGAAGGTCACCATCGACTACAGGCTGTTCTTCGCGGTCGACCCTTCGCATCGCGGCATCCTCGTGTTCCGGTCGATACAGGGTACTGCCACGTCGCTCATATCCCCGGATAATGCGCGGATCGAGCTTCGCCTCGACTGACCTCGGAGGGCCTTGCGATGGAACGCATCACCGTGTCGATGGACGAGGCGCTCGCGCGCGATTTCGATCGCATGGCCGCCGACCGCGGCTATGCGAGCCGCTCGGAGGCGATCCGCGATCTGCTCCGGCGCGAGATCGAGTCGCACCAGCAGGGGAAGGACGCGAGCGTGCAATGCGTCGCGAGTCTCTCGTATGTGTACAACCATCACGAGCGAAACCTGTCCGAGCGCATCGCCGGCGCCCAGCACGACCATCACGACCTCGTGGTGGCCACGATGCACGTGCACCTGGATCACGACAACTGCCTGGAAAGCGTGGCGCTGAAGGGCGCGTCTCCCGCCGTGCGTGCGCTTGCAGACAAGCTCACGGCGGAGCGCGGCGTGCGCCACGGCCAGCTCAACCTCGTCGCGGTCAACGCGACCGAGCGCCACTACCGCTTCGCGCCGCACCGGCACGCCGGCCACGCGCATCTCGTCCCCAAGCGCTGAGCCCACCTTGGGGCGCATCCAGTCCGCGCGCGTGCGCGTATGCAATGGTAGGAACATTTGGTAAAATCGTCCTACAGCTCGGGGAGGCTGCATGCGGTCCAAGATCGCAATGGGAATGGCGTTTGTCCTGGCATCCGCAGCGGCGTGTGCCCAGCAATCCGATCAACCGGCGCCCGCGCAGGTGGCGGCAGGGCCCGACGCGCAGGTGCTCGCACCGATCCAGGTCAGCGGCCACTACGACAATAGCGTGGGCAGCAGCGACGCGGCAAGCGAGGGCGTGATCACGCCGCAGCTCATCGAGGACCGGCCGCTCCTGCGTCCGGGCAACATTCTCGACTACGTCCCCGGGATGGTGGTGACACAGCACAGCGGCGCCGGCAAGGCGAACCAGTACTTCCTGCGCGGCTTCAACCTCGACCACGGCACCGACTTCTCCACCTGGGTGGCCGGGATGCCGGTCAACCTGCGCACGCACGCCCACGGCCAGGGCTACACCGATCTCAATTTCATCATCCCCGAGCTCATCTCGCGCGTCGATTATTGGAAGGGCCCGTACTACGCAAACATCGGCGACTTCAGCTCGGCGGGGGGCGCGTACATTCACTACTACGACGAGGTGAAGCAAGGAGTCGCCCTCGGCACGGGGGGCGACTACGGTTATGCGCGCGCGCTGCTCGTGGGATCGACGCCGACGGGGCCAGGCATGCTGACCTACGGTCTCGAGGCTTTGCACAACAACGGCCCGTGGGAGAACCCGGACAACTACCGCAAGTACAACGCCGTGCTGCGCTACGTAATGCCGGCCGGCGAGGGTACGGTCGCCCTGACCGCGATGGCGTACCAGGGCATGTGGAACTCGACCGACCAGATCCCGATGCGCGCCGTCGACGAGGGCCTCATCGGCCGCTACGGCGCGATCGATCCGAGCGACGGCGGGGAGTCGCAGCGCTACAGCTTCTCGGTCGATTACGCGACTCCGCTTGCCGGCGGGCAGTTCCAGACGACCGCCTACTGGTTCAAGTACCGGCTCAATCTCTTCTCCAACTTCACGTTCTATCTCGACGACCCGGTCAACGGCGACCAATTCGAGCAGGCCGACGACCGCAACGTGTTCGGCTGGACCGGAAGCTGGACGAAGGCGGCCGAGCTATTCGGCACGCCGACGCGCAACACGCTCGGCTACGAGTTTCGGCAGGACCGCATCGACCCGGTTGGCCTGTACGCCACGCGCCAGCGTGAGCGGCTCTCCGTCACGCGCCAGGACGATGTCGTGGAAAGCAGCGCCGGCGTCTACGCGGAGAACGATACGCAGTGGAACGACTGGCTGCGCTCGGTCCTCGGCCTTCGCTACGACTGGTACCGCTTCAACGTCGACTCGGACAATCCCGAGAACTCGGGCAACGTGACCTCCGGGATCGTTTCGCCCAAGGCGTCGCTCATCTTCGGCCCCTGGTACAAGACCGAGTATTTCCTGAACGCGGGATACGGGTTTCATAGCAACGATGCGCGCGGCGTCACGGCCAAGGTCGACCCCAAAACGGGCGACTCCGTCGATCCCGCAACACCGCTCGTGCGCAGCAAGGGCGCGGAAGTCGGCGCCCGCACCGAGGCCATCCCGAACGTGCAGTCCTCGCTCGCCCTGTGGTACCTCACGCTTGGAAGCGAGCTGGTCTTCGAGGGCGACGCCGGCACGACCGATATCGGCCGTCCGTCGCAGCGCTATGGCGTGGAGTGGAACACCCGCTGGCGCCCGCTGCCTTATCTCTTCGTCGACCTCGACGTCGCGTGGAACCACGCGCAGTTTACCGACGACGCCCCCGAGGGCAACTACATCCCGGGCGCGCCGAATTCCGTGGTCTCCGCGGGTGTGGCGATAGATAAGTATGGGCCCTGGTCGGCCGCGCTCTTCCTGACCTACATCGGCTCCTACCCGCTCATCGAGGACAACAGCGTGCGCTCGAGTCCCTCGACCGTGGTCGACGCCCAGCTCGGCTACCAGATCACGAGCAGCACGAAGGTGCGGCTCGATGTGTTCAACCTGTTCAACGCTCAGACCAACGACATCGAGTACTACTACACCTCGCGCCTTCCCGGCGAGCCTCCGGAGGGGGTCAACGACGTGCACTTCCACCCTGGGGAGAAGCGCAGCTTCCGCGTGACGCTCTCCTACAACTTCTAGCGCTACAATGGGTCGGCATCCTCGCTACGGAGTAAGGACCATGATCAAGCCGACCTACAAATCCGTCCCCGACCCGCACAAGAGCCACGGGCACACCCACGTCGGCGGGAGCGCGGGCGACCACGCGCATCCCCACGAGCACGAGCACGCACATAGCCACCAGCACGAGCACACGCACGAGCATCGCCACGGCGACGTCGTGCACAGTCACCCGCACGCCCACGAGCATTCGCATACGCATGCCCACGAACACACGCATGTGCACGAGCACAAGGACGGCGCGCAGCACGTACCACAGGAGCATGCGCACAAGGACGACGCGGCGGGGGGCGAGCACCGCCATCCCGAACTCGACGACAAGAAGCACCGCGACACCCCGCACTACCACAAGCACTAGGGCGGTTGCGAATGATTCGTCGAGCGCGGATGGCCTGCGTGGCCGGGATTTTTCTCGCCGCCGCGGCGGCGCGCGCCGCAACGGTCCAAGTCATCGAGTACTACAACGCCAGCCAGGACCACTACTTCATGAGCTCGCTCGCCGCCGACATCCAGGCGCTCGACTCGGGGCAGTTCCAGGGCTGGGCGCGCACCGGACGCACGTTCGAGGCCTATCCGACCGCGACCGGCAACGCGAGTCCCGTGTGCCGCTTCTACATTCCGCCCGCGCAGGGCGATTCACACTTCTATTCCGCCTCTCCTGCGGAATGCCAGCAGACCGCCGCCAAGTTCCCGACGTTCATCGAAGAATCGTCCGCGGTGATGTACGTCGACCTTCCCGATCAGGCCACCGGCGCGTGCCCCGCGGGCGACGTCCCCGTGTATCGCGTCTGGGACAACCGCGCCGATTCGAATCACCGCTACATGATCGACCGCAACCTGCGCGCGCAGATGATCGCCCAGGGGTGGATCGCCGAAGGCTACGGACCCGACCAGGTCATCATGTGCGCGCCGTCGACCGTGGCCGCCGCGTCGATCCCGCCGTCGTGCGTCGGCACCGATCCCAACGTAGGCGTGTCGAACGCGCCGCACGGCATGTACGTGTGGAATCCCACGTCCTTCCCCGCCTACCAGTCGGCGCTCGCGAGCAATGTCATCGGAAGGGATCCTTCGCTGTGCGGCGCGAGCCTCGTCATCAGCTGGGCCAGCGTGGCGCCGTCCAACGGCCTGTACGACTGGAGCGCCGTCTACGCGGCGGCAAAGCCCTACACCGACGCCGCGCTCATGGTGAACCTGCTTTTCTCCGAAGCCACCGAGGGCGCGGTCAACAACGTCACACCGGCGTGGGTCACGCAGCCGGTCGCGAGCGGCGGCGCGGGCGCGCCGACCGTCGCCTGCGCCGACCAACCGGTGATGCCGGTGTACTTCAACGCGACGTACGAGGCCGCGTGGACGGCGTTCATCGCGGCCGCCATTCACGAGTTCAGCTACACGAACTCGCCGCTCGCGCGCAGCGTGGGTTATATGCGCTTCGCAACCGCAGGCGGCGCCGAAGCCCTGCCGCCGCCCGGCTATAACGACGGCGGCCCCTGTCAGGCGCTGTGGACCGCGGCGGGCTATTCGTACGCGAACTGGAACGCCCACGAGGCGCGCATCATCACCGCGATGGGCAGCCAGCCCACCGACAAGCAGATCATGGCGTCGCTGCCCAACGTGAGCGGCGGCCCCAACGTCTACGACGCGTCCAACATGGCGGCGGCGGTCGCAGCGGCGAAGCACGTCGGCTTCTCGTTCGAGAACCTGGGCGTGAGCGACGTCGCCACGGCTGCGTCGATGCCCGCAGCCTGCAATCCGCAAGTGACGCTCGTGAACCTGCATTGGTGCCAGGCGTATACCAACTACGCCGGGCAGGTGCCTCTCGCGGCGCAGCCGATCACCGCGACATACAGCACGTCGCAGGCGACGATGGACATCGCCAAGCTCCTGCAATACGCCGTCGCCAACCACATCCAGATACTCGAGCTGTACCCCTACGAGTGGACGCAGGCCAATTCGCCCGGGTCGCCCAACTTCGTCGCGGCCAAGCAGGCGGAATACCAGCAGGCGCTCGGCGCAGCGGCGCAGGTGCTGGGCGCCACCAACGGGCGCTGAGCCCGATCCATCCTCAGCGGCTTCTTGCGCGGGCGCCAATTGCGTTCCTTTTCGCGGTTAGTGTTGCTAACAAGAATAATTCCTATTACGATTAGCCCCATTAGCACGCGGGCCGGCAGGCACCACGTGCGCCGTTGGGTTGGGGAGCCATGCGAAGGGCCTTGCACTGGGGAGGGTGGGTCGCCGTCTTTGCGCTGCTTTCGGCGTGCGGCGGTGGAGGCGACGGCAACGGTGGAAGCAGCGGCGGGGGGACCACACCTTCGGGGTTGACCGCCGCGGCGGCGCTCGGCGAGAAGGCCTTTTTCGACCCGTCCCTGTCGGTATCGGGGAAGATGTCCTGCGCGACTTGCCACTCGCCTGCTACGGCACACGCCACCGGCGATCCCGATGTGGTCGTGCCGCCCGGCGGGGCCGATCTCACCACACCCGGGTTCCGCAACGCGCCGTCGCTGCGCTATCTGCAGCAGAACCCGGCATTCTTTTTCGCGAGCGACGGCACGCCTACTGGCGGATTCAACCGCGACGGCCGTTCGAACACGCTGGCCGATCAGGCGCGCAGGCCGTTCACGTCGCCGCAGGAGATGGCCAACGGCACGCCCGAGGCGGTCGTCGCCAAGCTGCGCAACGCGACATACGCCGCCGAGTTCCAGCGCGTGTTCGGCAATGCGATCTTCGATGATCCGCAAACCGCGTTCGACCGCCTCGTATTCGCCGTCCAGCAGTACCAGATGGAAGATCCAGAGTTCGCGCCGTTCGACAGCAAGTACGACCAGTTCCTGGCGGGCAGGGTCAAGCTCACCGATCGCGAATTGCAGGGGCTCGCGCTCTTCAACAACCCGCAGAAGGGCAACTGCGCGGCGTGCCATCCGCCGCCGCTGTTCACCGACTTCACCTACGACAACATC
>Ga0335083_10002672_pt1 | contig 23421 bp, 18 predicted proteins | sample Lox_Sample_42_FD_206716 | JGI IMG/M metagenome (GOLD analysis project Ga0335083, IMG submission 206716) | Soil microbial communities from Loxahatchee National Wildlife Refuge, Florida, United States - Lox_Sample_4.2 | ecosystem: Environmental > Terrestrial > Soil > Wetlands | place: USA...
GAAACGCTGGCCTGCGTACACGGCCTCGACGCGGGCGCGGGTCTACGCGTCCCGCCCCGCCGATGATCGTTCCTGCGAGCCCCGAGAACATCGATCGTGCTGCCTCCTTGCTGCGCGAGGGGCAACTCGTCTCGTTCCCGACCGAAACCGTCTACGGGCTCGGCGCCGACGCGCGCAACCGCGAAGCTGTGGCCCGTCTGTTCGCCGCCAAACGGCGTCCGGTCGAGCATCCGCTGATCGTTCATCTTGCCGGCGTTGGCGCGCTCAGGCGCTGGGCCCGCACGATTCCGTCGGGCGCGCAGGCGCTCGCCGACGCGTTCTGGCCTGGGCCGCTGACGCTTGTCCTGCCGCGCGCAGCCGACGTCCCCGACACCGTGACCGGCGGACAGGACAGCGTGGGGCTGCGCGTGCCGGGCCACCCGGTCGCGCACGCCTTGCTGGAACGATTCGAGGCGCTGGGCGGAGACGGCGTAGCCGCTCCGTCGGCGAATCGCTTCGGGCGGGTCAGCGCGACCACGGCGCAGCACGTCGCGGAGGATTTTGGCGCCGAGCTGGCGCTGATCCTCGACGGAGGAGCGTGCCGGCACGGCATCGAATCGACGATCGTGGCGTTCACGCGTGCCGAGCCCGAGTTGCTGCGCGTCGGCGCCATTGACGTCCAAGCGCTGGCGCGCGTTCTCGGCCGCGAGCCTGGAACCGCCGGCGCCGGCGCGCCCCGGGCGCCGGGAACGCTGGCGACGCATTACGCGCCGCAAACGCCTGCGCGCCTCCTACAGCGCGACGACCTTCTCGCTGCGCTCGCCCGCATGAGTCGCTCGACCGGGCACATCGCCGTGCTCGCGCACTCCGTCGCGCAGCCGCCGCTGTTCGAGGGCACCTGGTTCGACGCGCCCGCTCACGGCGCCGCGTATGCACACGAGTTGTACGCCAACCTGCGCGCGCTCGACGCACGCGCGGCGAACGAAATCTGGATCGAAGCACCGCCCGATGGTCCCGAGTGGAGCGCCGTGCGCGACCGCCTGCGGCGTGCGACGCATCGGGACTGAATAGCCAACGATGCTCGCGGCAGCGCCCATCGTCGTTCTCGCGCCGAACTCGTTCAAGGGCTCGGTCGCCGCCGTTGCCGCGGCCGCGGCGATCGCCGAGGGCTTGTCGCGCGTGTGGCCGGACGGCGAGCGCCGCATCTGCCCGATGGCGGACGGCGGCGAGGGAACGCTCGACGCCGTGCTTTCTCGCGGCGGACGGCGCGGTACGGCGCGCGTGTCCGGCGCATCCAGCGTGCCTGTGGAAGCTGCCTTCGGCCTGATCGAGAACGACGCGACGGCGGTGATCGAGATCGCGCAAGTGGTGGGTCTCACCGATGCGAGCGGCACCGCAATCGCGGTCGAGCAGCGGAGCACGCGCGGCGTGGGCGAGCTGATGCGCTCGCTACTCGACGCGGGGCTGCGCAACTTCATGGTTGGCCTCGGCGGAAGCAGCACCAACGATGCCGGCGCGGGTCTTCTCGCGGCGCTCGGATTGAAGCTCGTCGACGCGAAGGGGCGCGACGTCGAGCCCACGCCGCTCGGCCTGGCATCGCTCGCACACGTCGACGCGAGCCAGCTCGATCTGCGCCTGCCCTCGACCCGAATCACCATCATGTCGGACGTGACCAATCCGCTGTGCGGCGAGCGCGGGGCGACCGCGATCTTCGGCGCGCAGAAAGGCGTGGGTGTGGAGCGTGTCGCCGAGATCGACGCCTCGCTCGCGCGCTTCGCCGCGCTCGCCGAGCGCGCGATCGGCCGCAGCGCGAAGAGCGAGCCCGGAGCAGGTGCTGCCGGAGGGCTCGGCTTCGCGCTGCAGCTCCTCGGCGGCGAGACGCGCTCCGGCGCGGAGGTCGTCGCCGAGCTCAACGGGCTCGACGCCGCGCTCGAAGGCGCGCAATGGCTCATCACCGGCGAGGGCCGCACCGACCGGCAAACGCTGCTCGGCAAGGCACCGCTCATCGCCGCGCAACACGCCGGCGCTAGGGGCGTCCCGGCGACGCTCGTTTCCGGAAGCATCGATCGGACGGCGCTGCCGGAGCTGGCAGCCCACTTCGCGAGCTGCCACGCGCTCGGCTTCGGACCGGCCACGCTCGAGGAATGCGTCGCGAACGCTGCGGGTCTGCTCGCGGATACCGCGGAGCAGCTCGCGCGATTGTTTCAGGCGCGCGCCGAGTGAATTCGCGGCTGTGAAGGCGAATGCCAGCGCGTCACTCGGTGTCGTAGCCGCGCATCGCGGGCATCGTGCCGCCGGCGCTCACGCGCACGGCGCAATACTTGAACTCGGGAATCTTGCCGAACGGATCGAGGACCGGGTTGGTAAGCAGATTCGCCGCCGCTTCGTAATAGCAGAACGGGATAAACACCGCGCCCTGCGGCGTACCGTCGTCGGCGCGCGCCACGAGCGAGATGCTGCCGCGGCGCGAGGCCACCGAGATGATGTCGCCGGGCTGGGCGCCGAGCGCGGCGAGATCGGCCGAATGCATCGAGGCGACCGGCACCGGCTCGATCGAGTCGAGCACTTCCGCGCGCCGCGTCATGCTCCCCGTGTGCCAGTGCTCGAGCTGACGTCCGGTGATGAGCACGAAGGGATAGTTCGCATCCGGCTGCTCCGCGGCGGGGATGATCTTCGCGGGAACGAGCTTCGCCTTGCCGGAAGGCGTCGGGAACTGCTCGGTGAACACGACGCGCTCGCCCGGATCGCCTTCCTTCTCGCACGGATAGGTCACCGCGGAGTCGCGCTCGAGGCGCTCCCAGGTGATGCCTGCGATCGAAGGCATCGCGCGGCGCATTTCCGCGAAGACGTCGCGGGGGTGCGCGTAGGTCCATTCGAGGCCTAGCCGCTTCGCCATCTCGACGATGATCCAGAGATCCTGCCGCGCATCTCCCGGCGGATCGAGCGCCTGCCGGCCGAGCTGGACCGCGCGGTCGGTATTGGTGAACGTTCCCGTCTTCTCGGGAAACGCCGAGGCCGGAAGGATCACGTCGGCGAGGTAACCGGTCTCGGTGAGGAAGATGTCCTGCACGACAAGCATCTTCAACTCGGCGAGCGCCTGGCGTGCGTGCTGTACGTCGGGGTCGGACATGGCCGGGTTTTCGCCCATGATGTACATGCCGCGGATCTCGCCCGCGTGCACGGCGTTCATGATCTCGACGACGGTCAACCCCGGCTTCGGATCGAGCGTCTTGTGCCACAGCGCCTCGAATTTGCTGCGGGCATCCGTCGCGTCGACGCGCCGGTAGTCGGGATACATCATGGGGATCAGGCCGACGTCGCTCGCGCCCTGCACGTTGTTCTGTCCGCGCAGCGGATGCAGACCCGTGCCCGGCCGCCCGACCTGTCCGGTCATCATGGCGAGCGCGATCAGGCAGCGCGCGTTGTCGGTGCCGTGGATGTGCTGCGAGATGCCCATGCCCCAGAGGATCATCGAGGCGCGCGACGAGGCATACATTCGCGCCACTTCGCGGATGGTCGACGCCGGGACGCCGCACACCGGCGCCATCGCTTCCGGACTGTAGCCGGCGAGGTTGCGCTTGAATTCCTCGTACTCGCTCACGCGATCGGCGACAAAGCTTTGCGCGACGAGACCCTCCTCGACGATCGTGTGCAGCATCGCATTGAGGAGCGCCACGTCGGTGTCCGCCTTGAACTGCAGGTAGTGCGTCGCGTGGCGCGCCAGCTCCGAGCGCCGCGGGTCGACGAGGATCAGCTTCGTGCCGCGCTTTACCGCGTTCTTCATCCAGGTCGCCGCGACCGGGTGATTGACGACCGGGTTTGCCCCGATCAGCAATACGACTTCCGCCTGGGTGACGTCCATCACCGGATTCGATACCGCGCCGGAGCCGATGCCTTCGAGCAGCGCCGCCACGCTCGAGGCATGACAGAGCCGCGTGCAATGATCGACGTTGTTGGAGCCGAACCCGGTGCGCACGAGCTTCTGGAACAGGTAAGCCTCTTCGTTCGAGCCCTTGGCCGAACCGAATCCGGCGAGCGCGTGCGCGCCGTGTTGGTCGCGGATTCGCTCGAGTGCACCCGCCGCGAGGTCGACCGCCTCGTCCCAGCTCGCTTCGCGAAACACCGAGAGCGGATTCGCCGGATCCATGACGAAGTCCGCGGACTTCGGGAAGCCGGCCTTCCGTATCAGCGGCTTCGTCAATCGCTGCCGATGATGGACGTAGTCGAAGCCAAAGCGTCCCTTCACGCACAATCGCTCGTGATTGGCCGGACCGTCGCGACCTTCGACGCGGACGATGCGGTTGTCGGCGACGTGATAGCTGAGCTGGCAGCCCACGCCGCAATACGGGCACACCGATGCGACGGTGCGCTCGACCTTCGCGAGGTAGGAATCGTGCGCCGGCGCGAGCGCGCCGGTGGGACAGGCTTGCACGCACTCGCCGCAGGCCACACAGGTCGACTCTCCCATCGGGTCGTCGAGGTCGAACACGATCTTCGAATGCGCACCGCGGAGAGCGTAGCCGATCACGTCGTTGACCTGCTCCTCGCGGCAGGCGCGCACGCAGCGCGTGCACTGGATGCAGGCATCGAGATTGACCGCCATCGCCGGATGCGAGAGGTCGGCCGTGGGCTGCGTCCGCGCAGCGAAGCGCGGGTTCGTGATGCCGAGCTTCTCCTGCCAGAAGGCAAGCTCGGAGTCGTTGCGATACGCCTTCGCCGGCATGTCGCTCGCGAGAAGCTCCACGATCATCTTTTGCGCGTGGATCGCGCGCTCGCTCGCGCTCGTGACCTCCATCCCGGCCGTGGGCCGCCGGCAACAAGACGGAGCGAGGAGCCGCTCGCCCTTGATCTCGACCATGCAGGCGCGGCAGTTGCCGTCCGGACGATAGCCGGGCTTGTAGCACAGTCGCGGAATCTGCACGCCCAGGCGGTCGGCCGCCTGGATGATCGTTTCCCCCCCGAGCGCCGTGACGCTCCGCCCGTCGAGCATGAATGCAACGGAGCCGCCGACTTCTCTCGGATCCATCTTCATCGGATCTCGTCCGGGAAATATTTGATCACGCAGCGGATCGGGTTTGGCGCCGCCTGCCCGAGCCCGCAGATCGAAGCGTCGGCCATCGCCTGCGACAACTCGCCGAGCAATGCGGTATCCCATCGCTTTTCGCCCAGGAGGCCGACCGCCTTCTCGGTGCCGACCCGGCACGGCGTGCACTGCCCACAGGATTCGTCAGCGAAGAAGTGCATCAGGTTCAACGCCGCGTCGCGCGCCCGATCGTGCTGCGAGAGGATGATGACCGCCGCCGAGCCGATGAAGCAGTCGTAGGGTTGCAGCGTGTCGAAATCCAGCGGGATATCGCCCATCGCCGCGGGCAGAATGCCTCCCGACGCGCCGCCCGGCAGATAAGCATAGAAATCGTGGCCCGGCAGCATGCCGCCGCAATGCTCTTCGATCAGCTCGCGCGCGGTGATGCCCGCCGGGGCGAGATGAACGCCCGGCTTGTTCACGCGTCCCGACACAGAGAATGAGCGCAGGCCCTTGCGGCCGTGACGGCCCTGCTCCGCGAACCACCCGGCGCCTTTTTCGAGGATGTCGCGCACCCAGTAGAGCGTTTCCATGTTGTGCTCGAGCGTGGGCCGCCCGAACACGCCTACCTGCGCGACGTAAGGCGGGCGCAAGCGCGGCATGCCGCGCTTGCCTTCGATCGATTCGATCATCGCGGACTCCTCGCCGCAGATGTACGCACCCGCCCCGCGGCGCAGCTCGATCGCCGGAAGCTTGCACGGCGGGGCGGCGGCGAGCGCAGCGAGCTCCTTCGCGAGGATCGCGCGACAGCCTGCGTATTCGTCGCGCAGATAGATATAGACCACGTCGATGCCCACGGCCCACGCGGCGATCAGCATGCCTTCGAGGAAGCGGTGCGGGTCGCGCTCGAGGTAGTAGCGGTCCTTGAACGTGCCGGGCTCGCCCTCGTCGATATTGACCGCCATCAGCCGCGGCGCGGGTTCGGCGCGCACGATCTTCCACTTGCGGCCTGCGGGAAATCCCGCGCCGCCGAGGCCGCGCAGGGCGGAGCTTTCGAGCTCTGAGATCACGGAGTCGACGGAACGCGCTCCGTTCACGCAGGCAGCGAGCATTCGATAGCCGCCTTCGCCTCGATAGCGCGCGAGATCGATATGGGACACGGATGGGGGTTCCGTTGCGCCCTCGGAAACCGTGCGCGCGACCTTTTCCGCCGTCGCCTCGTCCACCGGCCTCCGACCGACTACTGCCGCCGGCGCGTGCTCGCAGCGTCCGATGCACGGCGCAGCGATGACGCGAACGCCGGGACCGAGTTTCTGCCGCAGTTGCGCGAGAAGCTCGTGACTTCCTGCGATGGCGCAGGAGAGCGTCTCGCAGACGCGCACGGTGAGCTTCGGCGGCGGCACCTCGCCTTCCTTCACCACGTCGAAATGATGATAGAAGGTGGCCACTTCGTACACTTCGGTCAGCGCGAGCCTGAGCTCCTGCGCGAGCGCCGCGATGTGCGCGGCGGAGATCGAGCCATACGCATCCTGGATGCGATGCAGGAACTCGATCAGGAGGTCGCGCCGACGCGGTGAGTCCTCCAGCAATGCACGCACCTCCGCGAGCGCGGTCGCGTCGACCTGCCGCCCCTTCGGGACGCTGCGCGCCGCGCGCTTGCGTTCGAGCCGCGAGAGGTCGACGACGGAGGTGGACGGCATCGGAACGGGTCCGCTTCAGTCGAGGAAGTCGCAGTATTTCTCGACGTGCGCGGCGAGGTTTAGCGAGTGGTCCCGCACCAGCCGCTCGGCGAGCTCCGTGTCCCGGCGCTCGAGCGCCTCGATGATCTGCATGTGGTCGATGATCGATCGCGCTGCGCGGTCTCGCTGCGAGATCGTCATGCGGCGGATCGCGCGCACGTGTATGAACAGATTCTCGATCGTCTTGCCCATCAGGTGCGAGCCGGAGAGGCGGATGATCGCCTGGTGGAATGCAATGTTGGCGTCCGAGTACTCGCCGATGTGCTCGGCAGGGGCGGAATTCATGAATTCGTCGAACATGTGCCGCAGCGAGCGAATGTCCTTGTCGGGGGCGTTGACCGTGGCAAGCCTCGCCGCCATGCTCTCGAGCGCCGCCCACATCTCGATCATCTCGACGATCTGCTTCTTGGTCTTGCGCACGATGAACACGCCCCGCCGCGGCACCGTACGCAGGAAGCCTTCCTGCTCGAGCAGCGACATGGCCTCCCGGATCGGAGTGCGGCTCACGCCGAGCGCCTGACTCAACTGGCGCTCGTCGAGCCTGATCTCGTGCTGGTGCGCGTAAATGTCGGCGTCCATGATCGCCTGTTTGAGCGCGGCGTAGGCCTGCTCGCGAAGGCTCAGGTTGGTCGCGAGGGGCTGCAGCGCGAGCCTCGGCGGTGCGGGCAGAGCATCCGCTTCCGGTGTTTTCTTCCCGGTACCCTTGCGGGCAGCATGTGGCGAGAGATTCATTGGAGTACGATCCGCGCCATAGAAGCACCGGTAGGGCAGTCCCTTACTCGCCCCGGAGTCACCACTCAGGTTTGCGGCCCGCGGGCGGCGGGAGAGTTGATTCGACCGCGCCGGTTCATGGTATACCACACACCAACCAATAAACAAGTTTGGTTGCTTGGGCCTCCTGTTTGGACAAGGTGCAGGGGCGGAGAGCATGATGGAGGGCGATTCAAACCCATTTCAGCATCTCAAAAGGAAGTCTATTGACTTACCCTGATATACCACATACGTTATACCCATAACCATAACCATAACCGGCTCGGTCCCGGGCCGGCAAGACCTTCGGACACGAGGAGGAATTTCGATGAACTCGACCGCCGCAGCCGAACCCAGCAAGTCCGTCTTTGCCACGCCGTGGACTCAACTCGTCATCGGGATCATCTGCATGGTGATGATCGCCAACTACCAATATGGCTGGACGCTCTTCGTCGGGCCGCTCGACAACAAGTACCACTGGGGCCGGGCATCTATCCAGGTGGCATTCACGATCTTCGTGCTTCTCGAGACCTGGCTGGTGCCGGTCGAAGGCTATCTCGTCGACCGCTTCGGCCCACGCTGGGTCGTAGTCGTCGGCGGCGTGTTGGTCGGGATCGCGTGGGTGATCGACTCGATCGCCGAGTCCCTCCCGGTGCTCTATTTTGCGGCGGCGCTGGCGGGGATTGGCGCGGGCGGCGTCTACGGCACCTGCATCGGTAACGCTGTGAAATGGTTTCCCGGACGCCGCGGTCTCGCTGCCGGGCTGACGGCCGCGGGATTCGGCATGGGCTCAGCACTGACCATCATTCCGATCGCCAGCATGATCAAGAACAGCGGCTACGAACAAACCTTCCTGACCTTCGGCTTGGCCCAAGGGATCGTGGTCGTGCTGCTCGGATTCTTCCTGTTCGTGCCGCCGGCCAGCGTCCTGGCGGCCGCGCCGGCGAAGATGGCTCCCGGGGCCAGCCGCGCCCAAGCCACATGGACCGAGATGATCAAGACTCCGATCTTCTGGGTCATGTATGTGATGTTCGTGCTTATGGCCGCGGGCGGACTGATGGCCACGGCGCAGCTCGCGCCGATCGCGAAGGATTTCAAGATCGACACGATTCCGGTGAGCCTCATCGGCATTACCCTGCCCGCGCTGACCTTCGCGCTCACCATCGATCGCGTGCTCAACGGGATCACCCGGCCGTTCTTCGGCTGGGTATCCGATCACATCGGCCGCGAAAACACCATGTTCATCGCCTTCGGCCTCGAAGGCCTCGGCATTTTCGCGCTCTACGAACTCGGCACGAACCCGGTGATGTTCGTGATTCTGAGCGGCCTGGTGTTCTTTGCCTGGGGCGAGATCTACAGCCTCTTCCCCGCGACGGTTACCGACACGTTCGGCGCCAAGTATGCAACGACTAATACGGGATTGATGTATACGGCCAAAGGGACGGCGTCGCTGCTCGTGCCGCTCGCCAATGTGCTGACCACGATGACAGGGAGCTGGCAGGCGGTCTTCCTGACGGCGGCGATCATGAACATCATCGCCGCGGTGCTCGCCCTTGCCGCGCTGAAGCCGATGCGCAACGCCTATACAAAGCGGGTGGCGACCGTCGAAGGTCAGCCGAAGCTCGCGACCTGACGCGAGAGGACGCCGGGAACGGCGCCCTTTTTTGATTGGAGTAGATCCATGCTAGAAACATCGACCAAACCGGCCGCCAAGCCCGCGGCCGCGACAGCCGCGGAAATCACCAGCGGCGGCGAGACCATCTCGCGATCAGGAGGAGAGACCGACGGCTTCACGCTGGTCATCGATGCCCTGAAGCTGAACGGCATCGATACCATCTTCGGCCTGCCCGGCATCCCGATCACCGACCTCACGCGCCGACTGCAGGCGGCCGGGATGCGCGTGATCTCCTTCCGCCACGAGCAGAGTGCCGGGTACGCCGCATCCATCGCCGGCTTCATGACGCAGAAGCCCGGTATCTGCATCACGGTGTCCGCCCCCGGCTTTCTCAACGGACTGACGGCGCTCGCCAACGCGACGACCAATTGCTTCCCGATGATCCTCGTAAGCGGCTCGAGCGAGCGCGAGATCGTCGACCTGCAGCAGGGCGACTACGAGGAGATGGACCAGCTCGCGATTGCCAGGCCGCATGCCAAGGCCGCGTTTCGGGTCCTGCACGCCGAAGACATCGGCGTGGGCGTGGCGCGCGCCATCCGTGCTGCCGTCTCCGGCCGTCCGGGCGGCGTCTATCTCGACCTGCCCGCGAAACTGTTCCCGCAGACGATCGACGCAGAAGCAGGGAGGAAGTCGCTCATCAAGGTGGTCGATCCGGCGCCGCGCCAGATTCCGGCGCAAGACGCGGTGCAGCGCGCGCTCGAACTGCTCAAGAGCGCAAAGCGCCCGCTCATCATTCTCGGCAAAGGCGCAGCGTACGCGCAGGCCGACGCGGACATCCGTGCGCTGGTCGAGAAGACCGGCATCCCCTACCTCCCCATGGCAATGGCCAAGGGGCTGCTCCCCGACACGCATGAACAATCCGCGGCCGCGGCGCGCTCGTACGTGCTGCCGGAAGCCGACGTCGTGATGCTGATCGGTGCGCGCCTGAACTGGCTGCTTTCGCACGGCAAGGGCAGGACGTGGGGCGGCGCTTCGCCCAGGCAATGGGGCGGCCAGAAGTTCATCCAGATCGATATCTCGCCCCAGGAAGCGGATAGCAACGTCCGTGTTGACGCCCCTGTGGTCGGCGACATCGGGTCGTGCGTCTCGGCCATGCTTGGCGCAATCGGATCGAACTGGCCCAAGCCGCCGGCGGAATGGGTCGACGCAATCACGGAACGCAAGAACAAGAACGTCGCGAAGATGGCGGAAACGCTCGCGAAGAACCCAACGCCGATGAGCTTCCATAGCGCATTGAACGTCGTGCGCGACATCGTCAAGGCAAACCCCGACGCGATGCTGGTGAACGAAGGTGCCAACGCGCTCGACTTCACCCGCAGCATCGTCGACATGTACAAACCGCGGAAGCGCCTGGACGTCGGCACGTGGGGCGTGATGGGCATCGGCATGGGATTCTCGGTGGCGGCGGCAGTGGTGAGCGGACAGCAGGTGATCGCGATCGAGGGGGACAGCGCCTTCGGTTTCTCCGGCATGGAAGTCGAGACGATCTGCCGCTACAACCTGCCCGTATGCGTGGTGATCCTGAACAACAACGGCGTCTATCGGGGCGACGAGGTCAACCCGACAGGCGGCGGCGATCCGTCGCCCCTGGTGTTCGTCAAGGGCGCGCGCTACGAAAAGCTGATGGAGGCTTTCGGTGGCGTGGGGGTGTTGGCGACGACCCCGGCCGAGCTGCGCACCGCGATGGAAGGAGCGATCCGCTCGCGCAAGCCGACCCTGATCAACGCGGTGATCGACGAAAAGGCGGGCACGGAAAGCGGCCGCATCACGAGCCTCAATCCGACTGCAAAGAAGAAATAGGCCGGAAGCGCGTTTCCACCATCGAAGAGAGAATGTAATGGGCAAGGCACTGGACGGCGTGCGCATCCTCGACTTCACCCACGTGCAATCGGGGCCGACCTGCACGCAGCTGCTGGCGTGGCTCGGCGCCGACGTGATCAAGGTCGAGCGCGCCGGCGAAGGGGACATCACGCGCGGCCAGCTGCGCGACATTCCCGGCGTCGACAGCCTTTACTTCACGATGCTCAACCACAACAAGCGCTCGATCACCGTCGATGCGAAGAATCCAAAGGGCAAGCAGATACTCGAGACGCTGGTCAAGCGTTGCGACGTGCTGGTCGAGAACTTCGCGCCCGGAGCGCTCGATCGCATGGGGCTCACCTGGGAGCACATCCAAGAGCTCAATCCGCGCATGATCGTCGCTTCGGTCAAGGGCTTTGGACCTGGACCGTACGAAGACTGCAAGGTTTACGAGAATGTCGCGCAGTGTGCGGGGGGCTCGGCGTCGACGACGGGATTCGACGACGGCCCGCCGATGGTCACCGGCGCACAGATCGGCGATTCGGGAACGGGATTGCACCTCGCACTCGGTATCGTGGCCGCGCTCTATCAACGCAACACCTCCGGCCGCGGACAGAGAGTTCTCGCGGCGATGCAGGACGGCGTGCTCAACCTGTGCCGAGTGAAGCTTCGCGATCAGCAGCGCCTCGACCGCACGCACGTGATGGAGGAATATCCCCAATATCCCAACGACAAGTTCGGTGACGCGGTGCCGCGCGCGGGCAATGCCTCGGGCGGCGGGCAGCCGGGGTGGATCCTCAAGTGCAAGGGGTGGGAGACCGATCCCAACGCGTACATCTACTTCATCACGCAGGCGCCGGTGTGGAAGGACATCTGCGAGGTGATCGGCCGGCCGGAGTGGCTCACCGATCCGCGCTATGCCACGCCCAAGGCGCGCCTGCCACACCTGATGGAGATCTTCGGCGAGATCGAGAAGTGGACCATGACCAAGGACAAGTTCGAGGCCATGGACATCCTCAACAAGCGTGACATTCCCTGCGGGCCGATCCTGTCGATGAAGGAGATTGCCCAGGAGCCGTCGCTGCGCAAGACAGGGACTGTCGTCGAGGTCGACCACCCGACGCGCGGCAAGTATCTGTCGGTCGGCAACCCGATCAAGATGTCCGACAGCCCCTCCGAGGTGAAGCGTTCGCCGCTCCTGGGCGAGCACACCGACGAAGTGCTCACCGAGCTCGGCTACAGCAAGGATCAAATCGCGGCGCTACGTGCCGACAAGGTGATCTGAAAGACAATCTGGAAGGTTCCCGCTCGCCCTGAGCCTGTCGAAGGGCGACGATTCGGAATGGACGTGAAGAATGAGCGTCCGTTCATGGTTTCCTTCGACAGGCTCAGGACCGACTGGCTCACCACGAACGGACAAGAGGGATGACGATGGCTAAGAACAAGACGGAAGTGAAGCGGATCCTGAACCAGGCGAAAGCCGAGGGACGCACCTCGCTGACCGCGCCGGAAGGCAAGCTCGTCTGCGGCGCCTACGGCATCCCGGTGCCGAAGGAAGGCGTAGCGACGACGGCAGCTGCGGCCGCGAAGCTCGCTTCTCGCATGCGCTTTCCAGTGGTCCTCAAGATCGTCTCGCCAGAAATCATGCACAAGACCGAAGCCGGTGGCGTACTGGTCGGGCTGAAGACCGTGGCCGAGGTCCGAAAGGGCTTCGATACGATCATGGCGAATGCGAAGAAATACAACCGCAAGGCCAATCTGCTCGGCGTGCAGGTGCAACAGATGCTCGCCGGCGGACAGGAAGTGATCGTAGGCGCGGTGACCGATCCCTCGTTCGGCAAGCTCGTGGCCTTCGGTCTGGGCGGCGTGCTGGTCGAGGTCTTGAAGGACGTGACCTTCCGCCTCGCGCCCGCCTCGAAGGCGGACGCGCTGTCGATGCTCGACGGCATCGCGGCTGCGCCGATCCTCAAGGGCGTGCGGGGCGCCGCGGCGGTCAATCGCGACGCGCTCGCCGCGATCATCCAGAGCGTGTCGCAGCTCGTCTCGGATTTTCCCGAGATCGCGGAGATGGATCTGAACCCTGTGTTCGCGACCCCGAAGGGTGCGACCGCAGCCGACGTTCGCATCGTCTGCGACTGGAATCCGCAGCCGGCACGCTATCGGCCCAGCCAGGAGGAAATCCTCAGCCAGATGAACCGGATCATGAAGCCCGACGCGGTCGCGGTCATCGGCGCCTCTTCCGAGGACGGCAAGATCGGCAACTCGGTGATGAAGAATCTCATCAATGGCGGCTATGAGGGCGAGATCTATCCGATTCATCCTTCTGCCGGCGAGATCATGGGCCGAAAGGCGTACAAGAGCGTGAAAGACGTGCCCGGCATTGTCGATGTCGCCGTGTTCGCGATCCCCGCCAAATTCGTCGCGCAGGCGCTCGTCGAATGCGGCGAGAAGAAGATCCCCGGCGCCGTGCTGATTCCCTCGGGCTTCGCCGAGACCGGCAATGTCGAAGGACAGAAGGAGATCCAGGCAATCGGCCGCAAGTACAACGTGCGGCTGATGGGTCCCAACATCTACGGCTTCTACTACACGCCGAAGAACCTTTGTGCGACCTTCTGCACCGCCTACGACTTCAAGGGCGGGGCAGCGCTCTCCTCGCAGTCCGGCGGCATCGGCATGGCGATCATCGGGTTTTCTCGTTCGGCCAAGATGGGCGTTTCCGCGATCGTGGGACTGGGCAACAAGTCGGACCTGGACGAGGACGATCTGCTCACCTTCTTCGAGCAGGACGACAATACCAAGATCGTCGCCCAGCACTTCGAGGACCTGAAGGACGGCCGCGCGTTCGCCGAAGTCGCCAAGCGCGTGTCGAAGAAGAAGCCTGTGGTCGTGCTCAAGGCGGGACGCACCGCGGCAGGAGCGAAAGCGGCAAGCTCGCACACCGCCGCGCTCGCCGGCAACGACAAGATCTACGACGACGTGCTCAGGCAGGCTGGCGTCATCCGCGCGCTGGGCCTGCGCGATCTGCTCGAGTACGCGCGCGCGATTCCGGTGCTGCCCACGCCCAAGGGCGAGAACGTGGTCATCATCACCGGCGCCGGCGGATCGGGTGTGCTGCTCTCAGACGCCTGCGTGGACAACGGCCTGAAGCTCATGCCGATGCCGCCCGACCTCGACGCCGCGTTCCGCAAGTTCATTCCCCCCTTCGGCGCGGCGGGCAACCCCGTCGACATCACCGGCGGGCAGCCGCCGAAGACCTACCAGGACACGGTGCGGCTCGGTCTCGAGGAGCCGCGCATCCACGCCTTGATCCTGGGGTATTGGCACACGATCATCACGCCGCCGATGGTGTTCGCGAAAACGATGGTCGAAGTGATCGAGGAGATGCGCGCCAAAGGGATCCACAAGCCCATCGTCGCCTCGCTCGCCGGCGACGTCGAAGTCGAGGAAGCCTCCGAATATCTCTTCGACCACGGCATTCCGGCGTACCCGTACACCACGGAGGTGCCGGTCATGGTGCTGGGTGCAAAATATCGCTGGGCGCGCGCGGCTGGCCTGATCAAATAGGCACCGGAGGCTGCTGCTAGAATCGCGTGCGGAGCCCCGCACGCATGAATGCAAATCTCTACGCGCTGCTGCGCGACCACTTTCCCGAGGAGGCCGAGCAGCCCTGCGTGGCGATTCCGGGCGGGCGCGTCATCCACTACGGCGAGCTGGACCAGTGGTCGGCGCGCATCGCCAACGTGCTCGTCGACGCGGGCTGTGCGCCCGGCGACCGGGTCGCCGTCCAGGTCGAGAAATGCTGGCAGGCGCTCGCGCTCTACCTCGCGTGCCTGCGCGCGGGTCTCGTCTATCTGCCGCTCAACACCGGCTACAAGAAGGCGGAGCTCGAATACTTCTTCAGCGACGCCGAGCCGCGGCTCATCGTCTCTCGCCCGGAGAGCGCGGGATTTTCTGCAGCACTGCGGCCCGCAGCCGCCGTCCTCACGTTGAGCGAAGATGGCGGCACGCTCCTCGAGCGTGCGCGCGATGCCGGGAGCGCTTTCGCGACCGTCGTATCGGCGCCGAACGATTTGGCCGCGATTGTCTATACGTCGGGGACGACCGGCCGCGCCAAGGGCGCGATGCTCACGCACCGCAACCTCGCGAGCAACGCACTCGCGCTGGTCGAGCACTGGGGCTTCACCCGCGGCGACGTGCTGCTGCACGTGCTGCCGATCTACCACGTGCACGGGCTTTTTGTCGCCTGTCACTGCACTTTGCTCGCGGGCAGCCGCATGCTGTGGCTGTCGCGGTTCGATGCGAAGGAAGTGATCGAACAATTGCCGCACGCGACGGTGATGATGGGCGTGCCGACCTTCTATACCCGCCTGCTCGCGGAAGAAGGCTTCGGACCGCACATGTGCGAGATGATGCGGCTTTTCATCTCGGGATCGGCGCCGCTTCTCGCGCCCACGTTCGAGGCGTTCCGCGAACGCACGGGACACGCGATCCTCGAACGTTACGGCATGAGCGAGACCGGCATGATCACCTCGAACCCGCTCGACGGTGAACGCCGCGCGGGCTCGATCGGGCTGCCGCTACCTGGAGTCAGCGTGCGCGTGACGGGCGAAGGCGGTGCGCCATGCGCGCCGGGCGAAGTCGGTGGCATCGAGGTGAAGGGGCCTAACGTCTTTCCCGGCTACTGGCGCATGCCCGAGAAGACTGCGGAGAACTTCACTGCTGACGGTTACTTCAGGACGGGCGACATGGGCGAGCTTGCGCCCGACGGTTACCTGAAGATCGTCGGCCGCACGAAGGATCTCATCATCAGTGGCGGCCTCAACGTTTATCCGAAGGAGATCGAGGACCGGATCGACGCGCTGCCCGGCGTCCTCGAGACCGCGGTGATCGGCGTGCCCGACGCGGACCTCGGCGAAGCGGTGACCGCCGTCGTCGTCGCGGCCCCCGGCAACACGCTGACCGAGGCATCGATCATCGCGGCGCTCAAAGCCGAGATCGCCGGCTTCAAGGTGCCGAAGCGCGTGCACTTCGCGGCCGATCTTCCTCGCAATGCGATGGGCAAGGTGCAGAAGAACGTGCTGCGTTCACGTTACGCGTAAAGCCGAACTCATTCGGCCGCGCGATCCGACTTCGGGTGCGGAATCTTAGACGGCCGTATGCATCAGCTTCCCGATAATGAACGCCCACTCGCGCGGGTCAACCGGCGTGATCGACAGGCGATTCGCGCGTTGCAGCGCGCGCATGCCGGCGAGTGCGGGCTGGGTGCGCAGCTCGGCCAAAGGTACGAGCCGGGTCTTCTTCACGAGCGTCACGTCGACGTTGAGCCAGCGCGGCGCATCGCGCTTCGACTTTGGATCGTAGTACGGGCTCTTCCGGTCGAATTGCGATGCGTCCGGATACGCCGGCTTGCTCACGCGCACGATGCCAGCGATGCCCGGCTCGGGGCAGCTCGAGTGATAGAAGAAAGCGAGATCGCCGACCGTCATCTGGTCGCGCATGAAGTTGCGTGCCTGGTAGTTGCGCACGCCGAACCAGGGCGTCGATCGCTTCGGTGCCGACGCGAGATCGTCGATCGAAAACTCGTCGGGCTCGGACTTCATCAGCCAGTAGCGCATCTTCTCAGGCTCCCCAAACAATTGCGGCGGCGCCGAAGCGCCGCCGCAGGAATGGGTCCCCCGCCTGTGCCGTGCCGACCGTCATCTTGAACCTGGGTTCAAGAGGGTCGCCTGCCAGGACCATCAGGCGCTTCCGCGTAGGGAGCGCACACCGGTCCGTTTGAGCGTGGCAACCACGCTAGTAGCATTGGTTCGAAGACTATATGGCCGGCTCGAACACCGCAGGGGATGGTTAGAACAGTTTCTCCTGATCGGCCATCGCGCGATCGATGGCCGTCTGCATCGCGGAAATTCTACGCTGCAGCGACGCGCTGTCAAAGCCAGGCGAGGCCGGGCCGGCTCCGTCGGCCGCCGGCGCCCCCGCTTTCGCGCGCAGCAGGTCGTGCGCGATGTTGAGCGCGGCCATCACCGCGATGCGCTCGGTGCCGGCGACCTTGCCCGAGTCGCGGATCTCGCGCATGCGACGGTCGAGAAATTGCACCGCCTGCTGCAGCTCCTCGCGCTCACTTTCCTTGCACGCGATGCGGTACTCGCGGCCGAGAATCGCGACGTCGAGCATGATCGAGCGGTCGTCCATGGCTTCAGTTGGTCGACTCGGGGAGTTGCTGCAGCAGCGAATCGAGCCGCGCGGTCGCGGCAGCCATGCGGGCGGCGAGTGCGCGCTGCTGCTCCTGCGCGCGCCCCAGCTCTCGCTTGAGCGATTCGTTCTCCGCGCGCAACCGGTGGTAGTCGGCGAGCAGCGCGGCTAGCTTCTGCTCCAATCCGCCGAGTACGGAATCCATGTCCGACTATAGGCGGAAGCTTTGCGCGGCGTCAACCCGTTGGACCCGAACAGCAGATCCCTCGCAATGCTCGGGATGACATGCTTTCTGCTCGGCATGACATGCTTTCATTACGTCACTAACGGTTCGTAGCGGACCTGAACGATGTCGAGCTGCTCGACGCCGCCAGGCGTGGCGAGCGTGACCGTGTCGCCCTCGCGCGCCTTGATGAGCGCGCGCGCCATCGGCGACACCCAGCTGATGTAGCCGCGGCCGGTGTCGATCTCGTCGATGCCGACGATGCTCACCGTGCGCTCCTCGCCCCGAGCGTTCGCCACCGTAACGGTCGCGCCGAAGAAGACCTGATCGGCGTTCTCCTCGTCACGCCGGGCGAGCGGGTCGACCACTTCGGCGCGGTCGAGGCGGCGAATCAGAAAGCGGATGCGGCGATCGATCTCGCGCAAGCGCTTCTTGCCGTAGATGTAGTCGCCGTTCTCGGAGCGGTCGCCGTTGCTTGCGGCCCACGCGACCGTCGCCACGACTTCCGGACGATCCTTGTCCACGAGCTGCTCCAGCTCCGCCTTCAGGCGAGCGAAGCCGCCCGGCGTCATGTAATTCCTCGAGCCGGCCGGCAGGGGCGAGGGCGCTTCGAGCTCGTCGTCGAGCTCTGTGTCCTCTTCGCGGGTGAATGCCTTGTTCATCTCACTTGGACATTATAATCGTGAGCAGTTCCTCACCTCCGCAATGTTCCGCAACGCCCCCTCTCTCGTGCTGACAAGTCTCGCTGCGCTCGCCTTGGCGGCGTTTGCGCTCGCGCTCGCGACCGGCAGCGTGACGCTCGGTCCCGGAACGGTCGCGCGCGCGTTCTTCGGCTTCGGCGACGAGACGCAGCGCCTGATCGTGCGCGAGCTCCGGCTGCCGCGGGCCCTCGCCGCGTTCGCGACCGGTGGCGAGCTGGCGCTCGCCGGAGCGCTGTTGCAGGTGCTGCTCAAGAACCCGCTCGCCGATCCGTATGTCGTCGGCGTGTCGGGGGGCGCCGCGGTCGGAGCCCTCGCCGTTATGCTCCTCGGTGCCGCCGCGTGGCTCGTGCCCGGCGGCGCATTCGCCGGCGCGGTCGTCTCGACTGCGATCGTGTTCGGGCTGGCACGCGGACGCGGCGCGTGGTCGCCGACGCGGCTGCTGCTGACCGGTGTGGTCGTCGCCGCGGGCTGGGGCGCAATCGTTGCGCTGATTCTCTCGCTCGCGCCAGAGACGCAGCTTCGTGGCATGCTCTTCTGGCTGATCGGCGATCTCTCTTCTCCGCCGGTGACCTGGACGCCACTCGCGGTGCTGCTCTTCGCGCTCGCGGTTGCGCTCGCGTTTGCGCGCGACTTCAACGCCCTCTCTCGCGGAGAGACGATCGCGGCCTCGGTCGGCGTGGACGTCGCGCGGCTGCCGTGGCTGCTCTTCGGCTTGTCGGCGCTCCTCACCGCAGTGGCGGTCACGGTGGCCGGCGCGATCGGCTTCGTGGGACTCATCGTGCCGCAGGCGATCCGGCTCGTGCTGGGAAACGATCAGCGCGTCGTGCTGCCCGCCTCCGTGCTCGGAGGCGGCGTCCTGTTGCTCATCGCCGATACGCTCGCGCGCGTCATCGTGGCGCCGGCGCAACTTCCGGTCGGCGTCATCACTGCGATCATCGGCGTGCCGCTCTTTCTCGTACTCCTCTCGCGCGACCGGCCGCGATGACGGGCGCGCCCATTCTCGCCACGCGCGGGCTTACGGTGGAGATCGCGGGCGTGCGCGTGTGCTGTGATCTCGATTTCGCGGTCGAACCCGGGCAGTGCTGGGCGATCCTCGGGCGCAACGGCGCGGGCAAGACCACGCTTCTTTCAACGCTCGCCGGATTGCGCCCGGTGAGCGCGGGAACGATCGAGATCGACGGGCGCCCGCTCTCGGGCTTCGCTCCGCGCGAACTGGCGCGCGTCCGCGCTCTGCTGCCGCAGGACGACAGCGACGCTTTTCCCGCCACCGCGCTCGAGACAGCGCTTGTCGGCCGCCATCCGCATCTCGGGCGCTGGCAATGGGAAGGCGCCGAGGATCTGCGGATCGCGCGCGCGGCGCTCGCCGCCGTCGACATGGACGGCGCGGAAGCGCGCGACGTGCGCACGCTCTCCGGAGGCGAACGGCGGCGCGTGACGCTGGCCGCGACGCTCGCGCAGGAGCCGCGCCTTTTTCTCCTCGACGAGCCGTCGAGCCATCTCGATCTCGCGCACCAGGTCGCGTTGCTCGATCGATTGGTCGCGCTGGCGCGAAGCGGCGAGCGCGCCTTGGTCATGGCGCTGCACGACGTCAATCTCGCCTCCCGCTGCTGCGACCACGTGCTGCTGCTCGACCGCGGCGCCGCGGCGGCCGGGCCGTGCGCGAGCCTTTTGACGAGCGAACGCCTTTCGGCTCTCTACGGCGTGGCGCTCAGGAGCTTCTCCGACGGGGGGCGCAGCGTGTTCGTGACCTGATCATTCGGCGACCCAAGCAGCGACGTCGCGCTTCAGTTTCCGCATGTCGGCTTCGCGCGTGTACATCATGTGCCCCGCGTCGTAGTAGTGGTGGTGCACGCGCGCCATGACTTCCGACGGAACGTCGAGCTGCGCGAGCGACCAGTCGGTCGCGCTGTACGGCGTTCCGAGGTCGTAGTGACCGCTCGCCACCAGCACCTTGAGGTGCGGATTGCGCCGCAGCGCGCGCGAAAGATCGTCACTGGTCGAAGCGAAGCCGTTTCCCTTCTGCTCGCCGCGGTTCCAGTTCCACGCCTTGTGCGCTTCCATGTTGAGGACTTCGTAGCGCTCGCGGATGTCCACCCCGAGCTGCTCGCTCATGTAGGCATACGCGGCCATCGTGTAGGGCGCTGCGATCGCCTCGATGCCAGGATCGAACTCCCACTCGCGCGTGCGGCTCGCCGCCATCGGTCCGGTCACCCGCGCCTCGAGACGGCCGACGATCAGTCCGCGGTCGCGCAGCAGGTCGAAGAAGAAGGTGTGGTCGCTGATGCGGAGGTTCTTCTCCTCCACGAGCGCGGCGGGAAGCCCGGTCAGCTCGGCCACGCGCTTCACGATCTTGCGCCGTGTGGCGTTCGACAGGCGCGCACCGGCGTGCAATGCGGCGACGTAGTCCTCGGCGACGAAGCTCTCCGCGGCGGCGCGCGCCGCGGCCGGCGATTCCGCGATCGCCCCGGACAGCTTGCCGTGGTACTGCGCGACGCAGGCGAATCCGGGCAGAAACAGGGCATACGGCAGATCGTTGCGCGGGGTGAAGACGATGCTCTGCAAGTCCATCGCGCACGAGACGAGAACGAGGCCCGACAGCGCTACGCCGAGTTGCTGCAGCTTGTCGGCGAGCGCCGCGCCGCGCGTCGTGCCGTAGCTTTCTCCGGCCAGGTACAAAGGCGAGCTCCACCTCCTGTGCCGACCGAGCCAGGCACGGATGCACTCGGCGAGAGCGTCGACGTCGCCGTCCACGCTCAGCACCTTCTTGCGCGCCTCCTCGCTCACCGACATCGAGTACCCGGTGTGAGGCGGATCGACGAACACGAGGTCGAAGTGCTCGAACCACGAGTCTTCGTTGTCGGTCACGGTGTACGGCGGCGTGGGCATCGTGCCGTTTTCGCGAATGGCGACGCGCTTGGGGCCCAATGCGCCCAGATGCAGCCAGATCGACGCCGACCCGGGGCCGCCGTTGAACACGAAGCAGACCGGGCGCTTCGCCGGCGCAACATCGTCGAGAAAGTACGAGGTCGTGAAGACCGCCGCCTCCGGCTCGCCGCGCTTCTCGTCGAGACCGCCGGCAGTAACGGGAACGAACGCCGCCTCGGCGCGATACTTCAGCGTGCGTCCGTTCAACTTTATGCTGCCAGTGCTCTTGTAGGGATCCTGCGCGAGCAGCTTGTCGACCTTGTCGCGCAATTTTTTCTTCGCATCTTCGGTCGAAGGAGCGGGTGTGGTGGCGGGTGCGGTTGGTTCACTCATGGGAAGCCCGAGAAAGAGTCGGGGAAAAGTTGCGATTCTAACTCGCGTGCTCAGCGGCGCGCGAGATTGGCCCGGGCCCGGTCGAGCGCTGCGCATAGCTGCACCACACCGTCGGCGAAGCGAGGACCGGCGCGATGCAGCAGGTCGGCGTCGACGACGAAGAGGTTTCCATGCGCAACCGCGGGCAGCTCGCGCCAGCGGTTCCATTCGTCGAGCCACGACGGGCGCACCGCGCCGTCGGTGCCGGCGATGATTGCGTCGGGCGCAGCCGCCAGGACCGCTTCGATGCTCACTTGCGGCGCAGGCAGCGCGAGCCACGCGAAGACATTTCTCCCTCCGCAAAGATCGAGCGCAGCGCTGATGAGATGCTTCCCGCCGATGGTGTACAGAGGTTGATTCCAGATTTCGTAGAACACCGGCAGCTTGTCGCCCTCGCGAACGCGAACGTGGACCGCGGCCAGCCGCTCTCGAAACGCGGTCGCGGAGCGCGAGGCCGCTCCGGCGGTTCCAGCCAAGGCACCCAGCCGCTCGATGTCCTCGGCGATCGCCTCAGGCGTGCGCGGATCGCTGATGTAGATGGGTACGCCGAGCGTACGCAATCGCTCGATCTGTGCCGGCGCGAGATAGGGCCAGGCCACCGCGAGGTCAGGCGCGAGCGCGACGATGCGCTCGAGATCGAGCGCGCGCGCGTCGCCCACGCGCGGCAGATGCACCGCTTCCGGCGGCCAGTCCGCGGGCGAGAGAACCCCGACGACGCGATCGCCCGCACCCGCTGCGAAGAGAAGCTCGGTCGCGTGTGGAGCGAGGCTGACGATGCGGCGCGCCGGCGCCGCCAGCGCAACCCTCGCCCCGGTGGCGTCGATCGCCTCGACGGTGGCGGCGAAGCCTGCGCTCGAAGAAGCAAGCCAGGAGACACACGCGACGGCGGCGAAGCGCAGCATCGGCTCAATAGCGGTAGCGAACGCCGCCGAACCCGTTCCGCCCGGCGGTGTTGTAGTCCGCGGTCAGTTCATAGTGCTTGTCGAAAGCGTTACCGAGAAGCGCGAAGACCGTCCAGCTCGGCGCGAGCGCGTACTCGGCGGTGAAGTTCACGAGTGCGTAGCCGCCCATCCGCCGCGTGTTGGCGGCGTCGTCGTAGCGCAGCGAGCTTGCCGCCAGCTGCACGCCGAGCTGCAGCGGACCGAACGCCTGCGTGGCTTCGAGCGCGCCGTAGCGCCGGGCGCGGCGCGGCAGCAGATTGCCGGTTGCGTCGTCGAGCGGGCGCGCAAGATCGACGCTCGCCTTGAGCCCGGTGCTCGCGAAAACGCCCTGGAATTCGAGCGTCACGCCCTCGAGCGTCGCATGGGCCACGTTCTGCGGCGCGCAGTTGAACTGTGCGTCGCACTCCAACACGATGAGATCGCGCACGCGGTTGCGATAGGCGACGACGCCCGCGTTGAACTCGCGGCTGGCGTAGCGCAGCGCTGCCTCGAAATTGCGCGCCGTCTCCGGCACGAGATCGGGATTGGAAAAGCCCGGGTAGTAAAGGTCGTTGAAGGTCGGCGCCTTGAAGCCCGTGCCGTAGCTCGCGCTGGCGCGCAGGCCCGGCACGATCGTGTAGGCATAGGCGACCGCGCCCGAGGTCTCGCCGCCGTACTGCGAACTCTGGTCGTGGCGCAGATTCGCCTGCAGCGCGTGCGGGCCCTCGCGCAACTGGTAGACGCCGACGAGCGCATCGGTATTGCGCGAGGTCACCGCAAAGCCGGCATCGGTGTCGAGCCGCTCCTCGCGTCGCACCGCTGCCACCGAGAGCCCTCCGAGCGGCAGCGTGAAGTCGTTCTGCCATGTGTACTGGCGCTGCAGCGTGTTGAATCGCGACGGACCGAGGCCGGTCTGCGAAGTGCTGTCGTCGCGCGAAGCCCCTGCTTCGAGCGTGCTCGTCCAGAAAGAAGCGACGCGGTTGCGACTCGCCACCGCGTAGGACTCGACCGTCGTGAAGGTGCGGTCGTCGAAGCCGGGACCGGCATCGAACTGGGTATTGAGCCTGCTCTTCAGATATTGCACCGAGAGCTGCTGCTCGGGAGCGAAGTTGTAGGAGAGGC
>Ga0335083_10002673_pt1 | contig 23419 bp, 17 predicted proteins | sample Lox_Sample_42_FD_206716 | JGI IMG/M metagenome (GOLD analysis project Ga0335083, IMG submission 206716) | Soil microbial communities from Loxahatchee National Wildlife Refuge, Florida, United States - Lox_Sample_4.2 | ecosystem: Environmental > Terrestrial > Soil > Wetlands | place: USA...
GCGAACTAGCCATGGGGCGCTGACGCCATGACGAGCTCTCCAACCTCAATTCGGGCAGGTGACGTGGCGTCCCCGAGGTGTATCCCATCAGCCGGCTCGGGTGTGAGCGGCGCCGGACCAGACACTATCGCGCAGCGGTTGCGCATCATGCACGTTTTGGATCGCCTGGATGTGGGCGGCACCGAGAAGGCGGTAATGAAGCTGGTCCGCGGTCTGGAGCCAGACTTGTTCGAGCACTACATATGTGCGCTACGCGGGGCCGGCAACATTCCAGGCGAATGGGCTTCCGGGGTTACCATCTTGCAGGCGGGGCAAAGGGGCGAGACATTTCAGTTCAACGTGCCACGTTTGGTGCGATTGCTGAGAGCAGTTCGTCCAGCAATTGTGCATTCCCGCAACTGGGGCGGGATTGAGGCGATCGTCGCCGCTCGGATTGCCGGCGTTCCGGTGGCGATCCACAGTGAGCACGGCTACGAACTTGAGATGTTGTCCGGACTGCCGTTCCATCGGCGACTGCTCCGGCACGGGGTGTACCGGATGGCCAGCGCAGTGGCCACCGTGACCCACGACCTGCGCACATACCATGCTGCCCAGGCGTGGTGGCGCCCTGAGGTGATTAAGGTCCTCTACAATGGCGTTGACGGCCGTGAGTTCAGCCCGCAACCGCAGGTGCGCGATGCCGTTCGGCAGCGGCTTGGCATTCCCGCGGACGCATTGGTTGTTGGCTCCGTGGGACGGATGGTGCCGCTCAAAGACTTCACGACCCTGCTGCAGGCCGCCGAGGTTCTGGTTCCGGAAGCACCAAATCTTCAGGTCTTGTTGGTAGGGTCCGGCCCTGAACTGACGCGCCTTCAGAGCTTGGCCGCCAACTCCCCTCAGCTAGCTGGTCGGGTTGTGTTCCCGGGGCCGGTTGACGACGTGGCTGACGTGCTTAACGCGATGGACATTTTCGTGCTTCCAACTCTGATAGAAGGTATGTCCAACACCTTGTTGGAGGCGCTGGCGGTTGGTCTTCCGGTGGTGGCGACTCGAGTGGGAGGGAATCCGGAGATTCTGGCAGAGGGTGAGTGCGGGTTCTTGTTCACTCCTCAGGCTTTGCCCGAATTAGTCGGCCGCTTGAAAACGTTGTTGCGGAACTCGCGACTGCGGGCGGACTTCGGTAGAGCAGCGCGGGAGCGGGCCCTGCAACACTTCAGCCTGGAGCGCATGCTGCAGCGTTACCGCGATTTGTATATCGACTTGGCGATGCGCCAGAAGGTTGGTCTCGCAGCAACGGCGTATGTGCGGAATTAGCGGCATCTTCGAATTCGATCAGGCCCGCACCGTCGAGCGGGAAGCCGTGCATCGCATGAACGAATCGCTGCGCCACCGTGGTCCTGATGACGAAGGCATCTTCGTTGACCTCGGGATTGGACTGGGGCATCGGCGCCTGAGCATCATCGATGTTGCCGGTGGGCATCAGCCCATCAGCAACGAGGATGGCACCATCTGGGTGATGCTGAATGGCGAGATCTACAACTACGGCGAGCTTCGCCAGTACCTGCTGGCCCGCGGACATCAATTCAGGACGCAGTCCGACACCGAGGCCATCGTTCATCTGTATGAGGAATGTGGAGAAGAGTGTTTTGCCCGGTTGCGAGGCATGTTTGCGGTCGCCATCTGGGACGGCAATCGGCGCTGCCTGGTACTGGCCCGTGATCGGGTAGGGAAGAAGCCACTTTACTACTATACGGACCGCGACCGCTTCATTTTCGGCTCTGAGCTGAAGGCAATCCTGGCTGCCGACGCGGTACCGCGTACCACTGATCCCATTGCAATTTCCGACTACTTTTCCTTGTCCTACATTCCAGCTCCAAGGACCATATACAAGAATGTGCGCAAGCTCCAGCCCGCGCACTATATTGTGGTCAACTCTACGAGCTTGCGCGAGCTGCCGTATTGGCGCCTCTCCTTCTCCAACCCCCAACACCGTAGTGAAGCGGAATGGTGCGAGCTCATTCGCGCACAGCTTTGCGAAGCTACGCGGATTCGATTGATGAGCGAGGTACCGTTGGGCGCGTTTCTCAGTGGAGGCGTCGATTCGTCTTCCATTGTGGCGATGATGAGCCGCTTGATGGACCGTCCGGTAACCACTTGTTCGATCGGCTTCAGCGCTCAGGAGTACGACGAGTCGCCATTCGCGCGTCAAGTGGCCGCGTCCTTCAAGTCCGACCACCACGAAGATACGGTCGAAGTTGAGGCTTTGGCTGTGATCGACAAGCTGGCCTGGCATTATGATGAGCCCTTCGCGGACTCCAGCGCTGTGCCGACCTACTATGTTTCCAAGATTGCACGCCGCCTGGTTACCGTGGCCCTGGGAGGCGACGGCGGCGACGAAAACTTTGCTGGTTACCGGCGGTACATCTTTGATCAGATGGAGAACCGGATGCGCAATCTCGTGCCAGCGCCGCTCCGGCGGACGGTGTTTGGTCCGCTGGGCCGGTGGTATCCGGGCTTGGCATGGGCCCCGCGTCCCTTGCGTGCGAGAGCAACTCTGCAATCCATCTCCCGATCTCCCTTGGAGGGATATTTCAATTCCATCTCCGTCTTCAGGCCGGACGAAAAGGCGCGCCTGTTTACAGGAGACTTCCAACGTCAACTGGCCGATTACGACTCCCTCGGGGTACTGAGAAAGCATTACGACGAAGCGGACACGACCGATCCCCTGTCTCGAATTCAGTACGTCGACATCAAGACTTACTTGCCGGATGATATTTTGGCCAAGGTGGACCGCGCCAGCATGGCGGTGTCCCTCGAGCTGCGAGCTCCCATACTCGATCACCAGTTTATGGAGCTTGCTGCTTCGATTCCTTCCGGCCTGAAGCTACAGGGGAGAAACGGCAAATACATCTTCAAGAAAGCAATGGAATCGGTCTTGCCGCACGATATCCTACATCGTCGCAAGCAGGGATTTGCCATTCCACTCGACCGTTGGTTCCGGAATGAGCTAAAGGATCTGGCCTACGATTTGGTCGTCGCGAATAACTCAGACGGAATTCTCGATCGCAATTACCTGTCCATGATCTGGAAGCAGCATCAAACCGGAAGGTTTGACCGATCCGCATATTTGTGGACGGTCCTGATGTTTCGCAAGTGGCAACAAACGTTTCAAGCCTAGCCATTACTGATGAGTGGAATCTACGGCATCTGCGAGCCCGGTGGTCAACTCCCGGTCGAGGAACTGGAACTCATGTCTTCTGCCATGCCCGCCCAGGAGAGCCGGAGGCAGCGACCGATCGGGGGTAACGGAGTGTTGCTGGGGGCTGCCCCTGGTTTGACCCCCGTGCACCTTGCCATGAGGGATGGGCTGCTGGTCGCGGTAGATGCAGATTTATGCAATCACGCCGCGCTGCTCGCGGAGCATCAGAAATCGAACGGCGGTAGCATAGCTTCCGTTGCTGATCTGGTCGCAGTCTTATATGACCGGTACGGCCTGGATTTTGTCGAGAGGCTGGAAGGCGCATTCTCGCTGGCGCTTTGGGATCCAAAGCATAGAACGCTCGTATTGACCGTTGACCGCTTTGGTTTCAAAACCCTCTACTGGTCCTTTGAGCGCGGTCGAATTTCATTTGCCTCTCGTCTTGCTGGAGTCGCCGCCGCGAAACAGCATTCGGAAGTGGATCCGGCGGCCGTGATGCAATTCCTGATTCACACCGTCATACCTGCTCCGCTCACCATATACCAGGGTGTAGAACGATTGGAGCCCGCCACCTTGCTGGTGTACGAGCGCGGCCAAACCCGTAGGACGCGGTATTGGGATGTGAATTATAGCGAGTCCCACAGTCCTAAAGTCAGCGAATGGGCGGACGAGCTACGTGAATGTATGCGGCAGGCGGTCCACTCGCACTTGGCCGGCTGTCAGGCGGAGAGGACTGGAAGCTACCTCAGCGGAGGAACCGACAGCAGCAGCGTCGCAGCATTTGCGAGCGAAGTCCATTCGCCGTTCAATACTTTTTCCATCTATTTCGACAACCTGCGTTACGATGAAACAAGTTTCTCGCGCCTCGCGTCAGAACAATTCCGTACCCGTCATCACGAGAAGTGTCTGCAGGTAAATGATGCCCTGGACGCGATACCCAAACTCGTCGAGTACTATGATGAGCCGTTTGGTAACTCCTCATCCGTTGGATCCTATTACTGTGCCCGCCTGGCTCGCGAGAACGGTGTCGATGTACTGCTCGCCGGAGACGGAGGGGACGAACTTTTCGCGGGAAACGAACGATATGCCACAGACAAGAAGTTCGCGGTCTATCATTCGATCCCTGAGAAGTTGCGCGGTGGCTTAATCAAGCCGCTTGCCGGATTGTTGCCTAAGGCTGGTCCGCTTTCTTATCCAGCACGGTACATTCGTCGCGCGGAAACTCCTAATCCGAGACGGATGCTGCGGTACAGCTTCTTCCTGACAGAGGCCACGCAGGAGGTATTTGAGCCCGATTTTCTGGAACAGGCGAAGCCCGAACTCCAATATGAGATTGCCGAGAAACACTTTAACTCGGCGCCGCAGGCCAGCTCTGAGCTTAATCGCCTGCTCTATATGGACGTAAAGATGACTCTCGGTGACAACGATCTCAGGAAGGTCGTGGGAACCGCTGACCTGGCGGGAGTTTGCGTGCGCTTTCCGTTGTTGGACCGCCGGCTGGTCGAGCTATCAGGCCGGATTCCGTCGCATCTCAAGCTTAGAGGTTTGGAGAAGCGTTACATCTTCAAGCAGGCGATGAAAAGCATCCTGCCGGATCGGATACTTCATAAGAAGAAGCACGGGTTTGGCGTGCCGGTCGGTTACTGGCTCGTTCAGGACCCGCAGATGAGAGCTCTGGCTGATTTGCTGGACGAACCGCAAGCCCGGCAGCGTGGCTATTTCCGGCCGGAGTTCCTGAGTCATCTCAAGCAGGTCAGCCACACGCATCCTGCATACTATGGAGAAGGGTTGTGGATGCTGCTGGTGCTGGAGCTTTGGCAGCGGCGGCACCGGGAGTGCTCCACGGGAGGATCGGCAACCTATGGCGTCGGAGCAGCGAATGCCAGTTGAGCATGAACAAACGGCAACGGCTGGCTGGCGGCATACGGTTGCTACCGGGCTTTACCAGTCGGGCTTGTTGCAGGCATTTCAGGTGGTCTCGCGCGGATGGGAGATCGCTTCTGACAATGGCAGCGGCAGGCGGCTCCGAAGAGTGCGCGGACCCAAGTATCTTGTCCTGGGATATCACGGGGTGGGAGCGCACGATCTCCCGCTCTATTGCCGCTTGCCAAAGTCGGCTTTTGCGATGCAGATGAGATATCTCAAGCGTCACTATCGTCTCCTCTCGCTCCGGCAGATGGAAGAGGAGCTGCAGAATCCGGCGGCGCAGGGTGAAGGTGTGGTCGTCACCTTTGATGATGGTTATCTCGGAACCTACACTGATGCCTTTCCGATTCTTAGGGAATATGCGATTCCAGCGACTGTGTACCTGACCGTCGGCTCGATCGAGAGCGGGGAACTGGCGTGGTACGACCAGATATTCCTGCAGTTTGAGCGGGCTACATCGGATGTGACCGTCAGCTTGGATGGGGAGCGGGAGATCCGGTTGGGTGATTTTGCCACGAGGGTGGAGGCCGCCACAGCCCTCATCCTGCACTTGCGCACTCTGCCTGACGACAAGCGCCGGCAATGGTGTGAGTCTCTAATGAAGACAATGCCTATCCCACAAGCCGCTTTGTGCGGCTCTATGATGAATTGGGACCAGGTGAGGGAGATGCTCCAAGCCGGAATCTCTTTCGGATGTCACACTATGACTCATCCTGTAGTGAGCCGCCTCACGCCGGATGCTCTTAGTCGGGAAGTGGGTGACTCGAAGGCTCTGATGGAGAATCGTCTGGGGGTGCAGACTGGAGACTTCGCATTCCCCTTCGGAAAGCCTGGAGACTGCGGATCGATTGGGGGTCAGGTGTTATCTGCTCTCGGGTTTCGAACTGCGATGACCACGATCATGGGTATCAATCAAACTGGTGCAGACAAGTTCCGATTGCGAAGGATGGTTCAAGGCGAGGAGTCTTCGGTGGCGATGTTTGCGTGCCGCTTGCAGGAAATACTCTTTCGGCCTATAGATGAGGAGTTGGCTGGAGCTACGGCGAGCACCGATTCGTAGCAGGACTGCGGGTTTTCATGTCCATTCGAGATGTTGTCGTCATCGCGATCTGCGTATTAGCGGCGCCGGTAGCGTTGTTTAATGCTTACTTTGGCGTCCTGATGTGGACCTGGATTGCGTACTTTAACCCCCACCGGTATGGGTGGGGCGTGGCGCGGTACACCTTCCAGCCAGCCATCCTGATAGCGATTCCTACCCTAATTGGCACTTTATTTGCCAAGAAGAATCTTCGTCTGCTGACCCGTGAGACTCTTCTTTTTGCTGGACTGTGGTTCTGGATTGCGTTTACCACGTTTTACATTGGCTTTGTGCCAGAGTTCGCCGGACATGTTCAAGACGCCAGGATACACTTACAGGAAGTCAGCAAGATATTGCTAATGACGGTTGTCACCGTTTTGCTCGTGACTTCGAAGCAGAAGCTACGCATTCTCGTTTTGGTTATTGTAGGGAGCTTCGGCTTCCGGGCTCTGTTCGCCGCTATTTTTTACCTCAAGACCGGCGGTCAATATCGAATCTGGGGTCCGGAGGGAACATTCTTAGAGGATAACAACGATTTTGCCTTGGCCTTGAACATGACGATCCCCATGTTTTTCTTCATGGCCCGGGCCGAGCCAAAGTTGTGGATGCGTGTAGGTCTGCGCCTTCTAATGTTATCGGTCGCCGTCTCGGTAGTTGGTACGTACTCGCGTGGCGGATTGGTTGGTCTCAGCATAGTGACCATTGCGATTGTTGCGAAGGCACGACATAAGATCGCTGCCTTTATTCTGGTCGCTGTCGCTGTGCTGTGCGTTATCACCCTCACCACTACTGTATGGAAAGACCGGATGAGTGATTTCCTGGAAGGCAACCTGGACTCCTCAGCTTACGCCCGGCTCATCGCCTGGGGCGGCGGTTGGAACCTGGCCATGGACTACCCCGTGACCGGAGGTGGCTTCGACGTCTTTACCGACGAGGGTGTGTTACCCCATTATGTGCCCCCCAGCTTGCGAGGTGCCCTCTATGGGAAAGTGCATAAGCTGCATAGTTCTCACAGCATCTATTTTCAGATGCTGGGTGAGCACGGATTTGTCGGTCTGGGGTTGTTCCTGGCTCTGCTACTGTCGTGTTTTGGAAGCTTGCGAGCCCTTCGCAAGCAGGCACGAGTTCACGGCGAACTGGCATGGGTTGTCCCTTATTCGGACATGTTCGAGGTTACCTTGCTGGCCTACATGGTAAATGGCTCGACGCTCGGCAGGGCGTACTTTGATTTCTATTATCAGATAGTTGCATGTATCATCGTGATGAAGATATTGGTCAAACGGGACTTAGAAGCGGCTGAGGAAGAGGAGCAACCCACGGAGGCGCTGGAAGCTGTGGCAGTATAGCAACTGGAGCGAAGGGCGCTGTCTCAGGTCGCTTAACCTTCGTTTGACGGAGCAGACATGTCGGGAACCCATGGGAATGTAAGCAGGTGGCTAGGTTGCGCGCTTGGCGTACTTGTTTCGCTGTTGGTGTGGAGCAGTCGAGTATCGGCGCAGCAATGGAACTGGAAGTCAGAGAAGGTCGCCAGAGGGGTAACCAGCTCGATAGCTGTGGATGCCGCTGAGAATATTCATGTCGCTTACCTTACGAGCGACTCCAGGGTGTACTATTCCCTTCGCCTTAAGGGAGCGTCCAAATGGTTTACCATGCTTGCCATTGGGTCCACACACTCCCCGATCAACATATACCCTCGCGTCACTGTGGACAAGGGCGGTAAACCGCACTTGTGTGCTGCCTATGGCGAGCTGCGATACGTTACTCTCAGCGGTGGAAAGTGGGTAAGCCAGCAAGTCGATCCAGGTTCGGGAACTCTCTCCTACCACTGTTCTGTTGCCGTAGGTCCGGATGGCACGCCGCACTTGAGCTGGTATCATGAACACTTACCAGATGGCAGACAATATACGCACTTTCGGCACGCTGACCTGGAAAATGGTAAGTGGGTAGTACGTTCAGTGGATGGTGGAGTTTCGGGTAAGTGGAACTCCATGGTAATTGACTCTAAGGGCTTTCCACACGCGAGCTATAGTCAATTTTCTCCTAATGGCGATTTAAAGTATGCGGAATGGGATGGTACTAATTGGAGCACGACGATTGTTGATGGGGCGGGCAACTCAGGTACCGTTCGAGGGTTTGATAACAGCCTGGCGCTGGCTCCCGATGGCTCCGCGCGTATCAGCTATTTCGACGGACGAACTTTGAAGTATGCGCATCAGGAGCGTGGAAAATGGGTGATCGATAAGGTTGACGTGGTCGCCGCCGGTTACGACTTCTATCGTGGCAGCACAACCCTATTGTTGGACAGTCAAAATAACCCGCACATCTTTTATGGTGATTTCGGTGCAGTGAAGCATGCCTTTTGGGATGGCGGGAGATGGCAGATAGAGACGGTTGTTTCAGGCGCAGCACAACAGTATGGAAATGTGGACGCGGCGATTGGAGCTAAAGATACTCTATATGTAAGCTATCCTGATCCAGATGACGGCTTTGTTAAAATTATGATTGGAAGGCGGGCGCCGAGTACAGAAGTAACGAAGAAGTGAGCACTCCCGTTGTCAGGTGCCACCCGTTTGCTCAACTGAAGTCTCTGTCATCGATGGTAGCGGGCCGTGCCCAGGGCTCCATTTATGGCCCAGGTGCTGATGGCTGACCAAACCCATCCCCAAAAGGAACGATCGCTGACACCATGGAGAGAAGTAGAGACGACCAGCCATTTAGGCACTATACTTTCAAGCATCGAATCGTAGGTTGGATCAGCCGTACCTTGTTCGATGACATCACTTACAGGGTCCGCCATGGGATGCTCAAGGGCATGAAACGCAAGGGCGGTCTGGCCTGGATTCCGGAGGTTGGCGGCCGTGCTAAGAGAACGCCGGAGCAGAACTTCCTTGCGAATCTGGACCTATCGGATAAGGTGGTCTTTGACGTGGGCGCGTTTGAAGGTCTGGTTACGCTGTTCTTTGCGTGTCGCGCTAAGCATGTGGTCTCCTACGAACCTAATTCCAGAAACCATGCCAGATTGTGCGAAAACCTCGAACTGAACCGCATCCAGAATGTTACGGCGAGGAAGCTTGGGTTGGGGGCCGCGCAATCGACATTGGCGATGGTGTGGGACCCGATCATGAGCGGTGGTGCTACGGTGACCAGTACCATGTCGGAGACCATCGGGCGGCGCGCCAATGTGCGTCGTGAAGGAGTGGAGGTCACCACTCTGGACCGGGACTTAGCGGAAGCGCATTTGCCGGAGCCGGACTTGATCAAGGTGGACGTTGAAGGCTACGAACTTCCGGTGCTCCAAGGGGCACGCCACCTGCTGGAGACAAAGCACCCTGCTCTGTACCTGGAGATGCACGGCGAAACGATGAACGAAAAACGCGCTAATGTCCGGGCGATAGTTGCGTTCCTGAACGCGGCAGGCTATGACGACGTACTTCACGTCGAATCAGGGGAAAAGATCACACAGCAGAACTGTGAGCGTGCCTCCCAAGGTCACCTCTATGCTCCCGGCAGCGTGAGCACACTGCTGCACGGCAGCACCGTCGCAACCCAGTGAGGGGTCACACGGCGCCTGAGGGTCAGGACAGAATTATTGCGCAGGCGCCGGACATGCCTGGCTGAACGGACGCTCCCAAGACAATCATGAAGATCCTGTGGTTGAGTACGATCTTTCTGCACCCGACGAATCGTGGCGGCCGCATTCGCACGCTCAATCTACTGCGGGAGTTGAACAAGTGGCACGAAGTGCACTACCTGGCCCTGCAAAATCAATACGAGCCGGAAGGGTTCAGGCGCAGCGGTGAATACTCGAAGGCGTCCTATTCTGTACCCCACTCGGTACCGCCCCGCGGCTCGCTGCTTGGCATCCTGCAGGCGGCAGGCAACGTGTTCTCGCCCATGCCGCTGGCAGTGAGCCGCTACCATGTGCCCGGGATGAAGCGCAAAGCAGCGCAATTAATGAAAGCGACGTCCTACGATCGCGTAGTATGCGATTTTCTGGCGGCCGCGCCCAATGTTCCGCATCTGGAGAATACCGTTCTCTTCCAGCACAACGTGGAGACGATCATCTGGCAGCGGCAGTGCGAGCAGGCTCGGGGGCTGGCGGAGCGTTTTTTTTTTCGCCTGCAGGCACGCAAGATGCTCGCTTTTGAGCGTGAAGTGTGCCGGCGCGTGCGGCATATCATTGCCGTTTCGCAAGCCGATGCTGACCGCATGCGCAACTTGTTTGGGGTGGATCGGATTTCCCGCATCGCGACCTCCGTAGACATCGAGTTTTTCCGCCGGCCGACGAGCGTTGAACCATTCGCCAGTCTCTGCTTTCTCGGATCCATGGACTGGACTCCCAACATAGATGCCGTAACCTGGTTTGCCGAGGCGATTCTGCCGCGTATTTGGAAGAGGTTTCCCAACTGCACCTTCGCCATCATCGGCCGCAATCCGCCCCCAGAGGTGACAGCCATGGCTGTCAAAGACCCTCGCATCCGCGTAACCGGAACAGTGGACGACATCAGACCCTACCTGTTTGGTTCGCTGATCTCGGTGGTTCCGTTGCGTGTTGGCGGCGGAACGCGCCTGAAGATCTACGAGGCCATGGCAGCTCGCGTGCCCGTCATCTCCACGCGAGTCGGTTTTGAGGGGTTGGAGGGAGAAAACGAAACCATCGTGATCGCCGATTCGGAGGAAGAATTGGCCGAAGCAAGTGTGACACTGTTGCAGGACGCACCTCGGCGGGAACACATCGCCGATGCTGCCTGGGAGATGGTGGCCAGCCGATTTACGTCCGAGGCCGTCGCCCGCCAGTTTTCGCGCATCCTGGAGAACATTGACTAGGACCGCACCGCGTGCTTCGGCTGTTCCGAGACTGCTGCCGGCTCCCGGAGCATGATGTATAGTACAGGTCATCAGCGACAGACCACGCGTGTGGGGATCCCTTTCCGGTTCCGTGGAAACGAAAGTTTTGATATGCTCGTTGGCCTGCCGCGCTCACTCGTAGACTGGAGGCAAACCTGATTCCGGCAGCTGACAACGCCGGTCTTCTCCACAGGCTCTACGACTGTCTTGCGGTGTCCGATCCATTCCAGCAGTCGGATGTGATTTTTGTGCTGGCCGGGCGAGAGTGCCGGAAACGCTTTGCACTGGAATTGCTGCGGAACGGCTGGGCCCCCACACTTTTGCTTAGCGTAGGCCGCTTCGAGGTCAGGCGTTTTTCCAGCCTGGGACTGGCGCGGTCGCCGGACCTGCGCGCGGTTGCCTCCCAAACTGAACCCCGGCTCAGGCACTATTTTGTCAAGGTCGACTCTGACGCTACAGAAGTGCGAAGAATTCCCGTTGGTTGGTGGGGGACTTGGAGCGAGATTCAGGCATTCTCCAACTGGTTGAGAGAGCACAGTCGCATTCGCTCGGCGACGATCGTCAGCAGTGCTTTTCACTTGAGGAGGGTGCGGATGTGCTGTCGCCGGCTTGTGTCCGGAAGCACAAGGCTACACTTTGTTGCCGTTCCCGAGGAGCATCGCTACCTGCGGGAGCATTGGTGGCGGGATGCAAGAGCGCGAAAGCTCGTGCTTGCGGAATTCCTCAAGATTGCTTCTTATCAGGCGCTGGGAAGCGGGCTGACTGCCTGAGCGATGAGAATTCAATCTGTTCCGATCCTTGCGTTGGGGCGATAACTAGCGAGTCCGGTTGAGGCATAGATTTCCTGCTCTTCCTAGCGAAGAGGCTCGTCGCTGCAGGATTCATAACTAGGCGGCGACTCGGGTCTGCTCACGCGGCCGCAGGGGAAGAGACGATACGAACTTTGGCTACAGAAGTGCACCTTCTGATGCAGCAGGGTGATTTGAGTATCGCGGAGCGTGTGTTTTAACCCTAAAGGGACTTTAAGTGCCGGTTTCCAGTTCGTCCACGCCCATGTGTACGGCCGAGCCCAGCTTAAGGGAGCACTACCAGGCTCGGCGCCTGTGGATGAGTCCGCTCCTTGGGCTCTCCTTGGCAGGAATCGTCACAGTTCTGCTTCTTCGCTCTACCGCCACTTCGCTGGTCAGCATCTGGTACCGGAGCGGCACCTATTCCTACGGATTTGCTGTTCTCCCAATTTGCATCTTCCTGGCGTGGCGCCGTCGTTCTCAGCTTAAGACGCTGGAGCCAACCGCCTCGCTGGCCGGTGTTGCCTTCGCCCTGCTTTTTGCCCTGGTCTGGCTGATGGGTAATGTGGCTGACGTTCAGGTGGTTCAGCAGTTCGCCTTTATCGGGTTGCTGGACGCACTGGTCTGGACATTCCTGGGAAACCAGGCGGTCCGGGCCCTGAGGTTTGCGCTTCTCTTTCTGTTCTTCGCGGTCCCGATGGGGGAGGGACTCGTCGGACCGCTTCAGCGGCTCACGGCAGTGTTCACGGTAAATGCCGTCCGACTATCGGGGATCCCAGCTGTACAGGACGGCTTCGTGATATCAACCCCCTCGGGTGACTGGAGAATTGCCGAGGCTTGCAGCGGCATTCGGTATTTGGCGGCGTCCATTTTTGTTGGCGTCCTCTTCGCGGGGATAGCATTTCGCAGCTGGAAGCGCCGTGTGCCTTTGGTTCTGATTTCGCTTCTGGTTCCCATCCTCGCGAATGCCGTTCGGGCCTATCTGATTATCATGGTGGCCTATCTCACCAACAATCAGGTCGCCACCGGAATCGATCACGTTATTTACGGGTGGGTTTTCTTCTCGTTCGTAACGGCCCTGTTAATCGGGCTGGCGCTGCGCTGGCGTGAGCCGGACCCCACGCTCGCCCAGGATGCCGGGAACCCCAACGAGCTTCCGACAGCGCACGTCTCGTTGATTCGAGTAGTAGGGTCTTTCGTTTTGGTGGTTCTTATTGTCGCAGCCGCGACTGCGACCGCTGATTTTCTGTGGACGCGCACCCCTCCCGACGCCCAGATCGCAAAGCAGTGGTCACCACCTGATGGATGGCTCGCTGCACCGGATCCCAACCACGACTGGGCGCCCAGTTTCGAGACGATCGAATCGGACATGTCGGAGGCTTTCACCAATGGTTCCCAGGAGGTTTTTGTGTATGTTGCCGCCTATGCGGCCAGGAGGCGAGGCGTCGAACTTGTCAATGCCTCGAATGCGGTTGAATCGTCGGGCGGTTGGAGCTTGCTGGATAATGGGCGCCGGACAGTGCGGATTGGCGGTCGCTCACTTGCTGTCGCCGAATATCTGCTGAACCAGGGCGGCCAAAGGCGCATCGTGTGGGTATGGTACTTGATCGGGGAGCATCTCACCGCGCAGCCCTGGCGAATTAAGATGCTGCAGGCCGAATCCCGGCTCCGCGGGCGTCCCACGAATGTGTTCCTGTTTGCAGTCTCAGCCGAGTTGCATCAGGGGGTGTCCGAGGCCGTCAATGGTCTCAGCGACTTCACAAGAGATATGTCATTCGCGGACTTACGCAAAAGTGCCACCCCATGACCGAACCCGGTCTCCCTTGGCGAGCCATAGGTTTCGGTGTGGTTAATTCTCAATTCGGGTTCGGCAATTCTCTTCTCTTTCTGGTGGTAGGAGTTTGCGCATTAGGGTCTAAAATCGTCCCTTCATTGCAATCTAGTCTTTTATTTTCAGTCATATAGATTTATGTTGCATTTGGTAGCCGAACTGCATATAGTACTTGCGCACACGGGTGTAGTCCGACGGCCCCTCTGTACGGCCATTTTGTGCTAGGCAACAAGCAACTCAGCTCCGGGTTACTGGGGAGGAATCCAATGGCTGTTCGCAGACTGACCTTTCTCGCCACTATGGTAGTGTGTCTTGCGTTGGCGGCTCCGGCGTGGGCCGGCACCTACACGTTCAGCTCTAACTTCAACCCCACTGGCCAAGGCCTGTTGAGCTTCACCCCTGGACTAAACAATACCCTTACCATCGGCGCCGGCAATGGCGGCAATGGGGCGCTGATCACTGACTTCATGAACACCCTTGGCCTCTGCGCTGGGGACTGCTCCATCACAAGCGGTTTTCTCACGCTTACCACCGGCAAGGAAACCAGCGGTTTTTCAAACGGCGCTGCGTTCGCCTACACGTTTGGAGCGGGTGGAACGATACAGATCTTCGGCAAAGTCCCGTCGCTGGGGATCAACGTTTCGAGCCTGCTGTTTAGTGCGTCTTTCCTGAACGGCGGTACCTTCGCTGGTGGCGGGGCAGTAGGGACTTTGGCAGCCAACATTAACCTGGGTTCCATCAACCTGAACCCCGCTTTCGGGGCATATCACTATCTCATCGGCCAGACTAGCCAACTGAGCTTCAACATCAACAGTCCCGGGTGCGAGAACGGTGGCGCATGTTCGGGGCCGCTCAATCAGTCCACGAACAGTTTCACGGTTCCTGAGCCTGCCACGCTCTGTGTCGTCGGAGTCGGGCTGTTTGCCGTGGGAACCGGACTTCGCAGGAAGATGGTCGGTCGCCAGGTTTGAATTTTTCCCATCGGCCATAACAGAAGATATCTAGAAAAAGGGAAGGGCTGAATAGCTCTTCCTTTTTTGTTATCGGCTTGAGTGAACTTCTCCTGTGTGACAATCGACCGGGGCTGGCGCAGCTTCTCATACTTCCATGCATCACGTCGGGAACGCCTGAGAGCCACTGCTTGTGCAGGCGGTGATTTTGCAGTAGGTTCGGAAGTGCGGCATAGAAGGTGCGCCCACGGTTGGCAATGGGGTGCCAATCAAGTTTGCATGCCACCGGGTGAATGACTACCGTTTCTCCCACAAGACGACGCCTGACGCGGATCTACTATGACAGCCTGAAGTTCCTTTGCCCGGGGCTGCGTAATTCGCAGTTTGCCTATCGCGAGGCTCTGCAAGAAGTTGTTCGTCCGGGAGCGCGTTGGCTGGATCTGGGGTGCGGCCATCAGTTGTTTCCGGATTGGATGCCCGACGCTCAATCGGCCCAGTTCTCCCTGGTGAATCGATGCGCCTTCGTCGTGGGCGTAGATGCTGCCGACCTTCGCCCGCATGCTGTTGGCATCAAGAAGATCGCGGCGGACATCGAACGCCTGCCGTTTCCCGACGGGACCTTCTCACTAGTGACAGCCAATATGGTCGTCGAGCATGTCAGGAATCCCCAAAACCTCCTTAACGAAGTTCAGCGGGTCCTCGTACCCGGTGGACGATTTCTCTTCCACACTCCCAATGCCCGGTACTTCGAGGTGGCAATCGGCCGTCACATACCCGCTCCTGTGATGAAAGGCTTTGCGCGGTTCCTCGATGGCCGCGGCAGCGAGGATATCTTTCCGACTCATTACCGGCTGAACAAGGCTTCACAGATCCGGGATTCGGCCGGGAGGTCAGGTCTGGAAACCCGCTTTATCCGCCATGTCGAATGCACTGCCCAGGGCGTGATGCTGGGGCCGCTGGTGATCTTGGAATTGTTAGTGATCCGCACGTTGCGACTGCCGATGTTCGAAAACTATCGCAGTGACCTGGTAGTAATGCTGGAGAAACCTGTCGCCTGACACTTCCTTGACTGATGGAGACTGGATTGCAGCCTGCCCTGTCGAGTTTGATATATTTCGCTCTACTCAGTCGTACAATGAGGCATCAGGCGCATTAGATGCGGGAATACTCTGGAGGCAGCAGGGACGGGTGGAACTGGCAGGATGCCATCCTCCTTTTCATGCTGGTCATCGCCGTATGTCTGCTCTTTGAAACATCGCCCCGGGCGGGTGACTTTTGGTGGAGCGACGCTCCACGGCACGCCATGGACGGTGCGTTTTACCACGATATGGCCCGCACGCTGCCTGTCACCCACGCCAGACAATGGGCGGAAGGTTATTACCTTCAGTATCCCGCCGTTACGGTTCTCTTTTACCCGCCTCTATTTGCCTTGGTGGAAGCCCTGTTCTTCAGCCTGTTTGGGGTCTCCCACGCCGTCGCCCAGTTGACCGTCAGCGCTTTCTGCCTGGGCGCTGCCTGGGGCGCATACTGGCTGAGCCGGCGCTGGGTAGGAAGGATTCCGGCCTTCGCGACTGCCCTGCTTTTCGTCGGGACACCCGCGATGGCCTTTTGGGGCCGGCAGGTGATGCTGGAGATCCCCGCCTTCGCTTTCCTGGTGTGGAGTTGTTACTTCTTCTTTCGCTACCTCGATTCCGGCAAGGGGCGCGATTTGTACCTGGTGGTCGTTTTCACTCTGGCCGGGCTGTACACCAAGCAGAGCATCATCTTTATCGTTCCAGCATATTTGGTGACCCTTTGCTACGTGTATCGCAAACGGATCTTTCGGCGGCCTGAGGTGTGGTGGTCGGCAGCCCTCTTCACGGTGGGGATTGTGCCCTTGCTGGTATTCACCTGGTTGTGGGGCCGGATGAATGTTCACCAGTCGGTCGGCGGGGATTGGGTGGAATATTCACGCCGGAGTTTCGCCGGCTGGACCTATGTGGGTCGGCAGTTGCCTTACCAGGTAGGTTGGCCAGTGCTGGCGCTCGCGGTTGTGTACTGCGCAGGAGTGATTCTTAGGAAAGAATGGCGGCTGCCGGCGCCCGCTTTGGTGTTCTTTGCTGCCTGGCTGCTTTCGGGATATATCTTCTTTACTTTGATTGCCTTGAAGGAGCCCCGGCACTCCATCTTTCTGGTCTTTTCGCTTGCATTCCTCTCCATCCTTGCTATTCTTAGGGTTCTTCCGGCTGGCTTCGGCCCTTACGCCGTGGCCGCTTTTGCCTTGGGGGTCTTCACTCACACGCTGGCCACGGAGCAGGTTCCGTATGTCTCCGGATACCGTGCCGCCGCTCAGTACGTGTGCTCGCTGGCACCCCCCGACAGTGTGGTGCTCTTTTCCGGTCTGCGGGATGGCTCTTTCATATTCAACGTGAGAAGCATTCCCGAGTGTAAGAACATCACCGTGATTCGATCTGACAAGCTGTTGCTGAGAGTGGCGGTAGACCGGTATAAGTTCGGCGTCAAAGAACTGGGGGTCAGCGAAGCCCAATTCAATGACATGCTGGGTCAGTTTGGAGTGCGCTACATCGTGCTTGAACCAAACTTCTGGAACGACCTGCAGTCACTGCAGATGCTGGTGCGCGTCCTGCACAATGACCAGTTCAAGCTGCTCACTACGATTCCTGTAGCGAGCAATCAGAGTCATAGCGACTCCCGCTTGGAGATATACGAGAACGTGGGTGATTTTACCAAGGGGAAGAATCTTCTCCGGGTCGAATTGCCGGTTTCGGGTCTTACCGTTGAAGGGAAGGTGGGAAGAGACAAGTAAGCCGGGCGAAGTCGCCGGCTTCGGTAAAAAGCTCACAGGGATTGTTCTCAGGTGCTCTGGGAACCGACTATGCACCACTCGTCTGACAGTTCGCCGTCGAAGTCGCGATGGGGCGATATCGCATGTTTGTTGCTCCTGTCGGTCGCGGTGTTTGTCCTCTTCAGGACGTCTCCCATGCAGGGGGACTTCTGGTGGAGTGATGCCCCCCGCCACGCCATGGATGGAGCTTTCTATTACGACATGGCGCGTGCTCTGCCCGTCACCCACCTCAAGCAATGGGCCATTGACTACTATCTCCAATATCCTGCCGTAACGGCGTTGACCTACCCGCCACTGTTTGCCTTGATCGAGGCTGCGTTCTTTGGCCTCTTTGGTGTATCGCATACCACGGCTCAATTCACGGTAAGCGTTTTTCTGCTGCTCACTGCGTTTGGGGCCTATTTTCTGGGCCGCCGGTGGATGAGCCGTGTGGCTTCGCTGGCGTTGGCGCTGTTGTTTATTGGTACGCCGGTCATGGCTCTGTGGGGAAGACAGGTCATGCTGGAAATTCCGACCTTTGCGTTCCTCCTGTGGAGCGCTTACTTCTTCTTCCAGTATCTGGATCACGGCAAACCTCGTGACCTGTACCTGGTGGTGTTGTTGGTCCTGGCAGCGGCCTGCACCAAACAGCCGGCAATCTTCATTGCCGCGGCTTATCTGTTGACGCTGTACATTGTCTACCGAAATGACTTGTTCCGGCGCGCGGAGTTCTGGTGGTCGGCTGTCCTGATCGTTGCCGGAATCGTTCCGCTGGTGGTCTTCACCTGGCTGTGGGGCCGTACCAATATGCAGCAGGCCGTAGGGGGAGGCTGGGTCAAACACTCGCGTTTGAGCGCTGCCACCTGGTCCTACGTAGCCAGCTATGAGTGGCCGCGGCAAGTAGGATGGGCCGTGCTGGCGCTTGCCATCGTTTATTGTGTGGGATGTGTGCTGCGGAGAGAATGGCGGCTTCCTAAGCCGGCCTTCTCTTTTCTTCTGGCCTGGCTGCTGACCGGCTACGCCTTCTTCACTTTGATTGCGGTGTCCTCGCAACGTTATACGATTTTCCTTGTCTTTCCGCTGGTATTGTTTTCGATCCTTGCGATCGTACGGTGCCTGCCCTCACGCGTCGGCCCCTACGTCGCATTGGCATTTGCCATCTCAAGCTTCGCCTACACTCTGGTTCGAGAACATGTTCCGTACATCTCGGGTTACCGCGCTGCCGCACAGTACGTCTGTTCGATGGCGCCGCCGAACAGTGTCGTCATGTTCTCCGGATTGCGCGACGGTTCCTTCATATTCAACGTGAGAAGCATGCCTGAATGTAAGAACCTTACAGTCATTCGGTCAGATAAACTGCTGCTCCGGGTGGCGGTTGACCGGCATTTATTCGGGGTGCAGGAACTCGGAGTCACGGAGGTGAAGTTTCGCGAAATGTTCGGGCGATACGGCATTCGGTATGTCGTGGTCGAGCCAAGCTTCTGGAGCGACTTGCAATCCATGCAGATGCTGGTGCGGGTCCTGCATGAAGATCAGTTCAAGTTGCTCACCAGGATCCCCGTCAGCAGCAACCGTAACCATGGCGATCAGGAGTTGGAGATCTACCAGAACCTGGGTCCGGTTGACCGGGAGAAGCGTCTCCTGAAGGTGGAACTGCCGGTCTCCGGCATATCGGTCGAAGGTAAGGTTGGCCAAGACAAATAGAGCCCGTCTCAGGAATCGTTTTCGCTTTGTGTCATGACTTTCAGGCGTGCCGAACGAAGCGCCTAAATGGGTGGGCATTAGCCCCTGCAAAAAGCAAGCCCTCGGGGGCTGAAGCCCAAGTCTTCTCCAACCGGTTGTCGGCACGTCTGAAGACATGCCCTGACACAAAGCGATTTATGATTCTAGGCAAACCATCCATCTAAAAGCCGCCGACAGCAAATCAGGATTTATATAAACCTGCAAACAAAAAGCGGGCCTGAAAGGCCCGCTCTGTTTAGACACATCCGGATTAGTGTAGCTCCTCAATAGACCGCTCATTTCCTTCGATAGAGAGCCATAAGCCAGGGTTGGTATCGGCTCCTGGGCAGATTTGAATTCATCAAATCGCAGAGTTGCGCCAGCCTGGGAAATCTCGGCGTTGCTCTGCGGAAAGAATGGCATTTTGGGCAGGGGCTGCGCTCGTCCACGAACCAGTCCCCAGCCACAGCCGTACGGGTCCAAAGAAGTAGCGGATTGTAGTTTGGCAGCTTGTCGCCGAACGCGAAGATCGAGGCCGGAGCAAAGTCCGGAAACAGGGCGCGCAGGTCGGCCGGCGTAAAGCGCCGGTGATGCTCCCAAATGTGAAAATAGTTGCCGCAATCGCCACAACGTCCCATGTGCTCACGCATTCGTTCTTGATTGGGAACGGTAAGCAGGATCGCCCGGCCGGCGACCCGGTTGAATTCTCGCAAAGCGCCGCGATAGGTGCGATCGTCAAGATGCTCCAACATCTCGGTGCAGAGGACTATGTCATAGGAGCGATCGCCGACACCGGTCAAGTCATCCGCCGAACGGCACAGCGTGGGAAGGGAAATCTTCGACAGCGCCACTTCGCTGATGTCAACGGCCGTGACCGCCTTGCCCGCTGTCGCAACTTCGTGCGCCAGCAATCCGTCACCGGCGCCTACGTCGAGTACCGTGTGACAATCGTCAGGGATAACAGTAACGGTGGCCGAGACGCGATTGCGCTCCCTGTCAGTAACCACGGACGTGCGCCATCGCAGATCGTAAAATGCCTGATCGTTCACTAAGCCATTCCTCGCAGTTCACGCCACTTAAACATTACTCTCGACTCTATCGTGCCAATCTACCTGTCTATCGTGCCAATCTACCTGCAAGCTTCCGCTTAAGTTCACTGCCGACCAGCTTTTCCAGCAAATCGCCGATAGTGCCTCTGACTCGCATTTGTATTGAGCTAAGGAATGGCCGCAGATCATCCATGCGCAGGATCATGTATCTCTTTCTTCCACTCCGGGCCTTCATCCACTTCAGGATGCCCAACTCTTGCGGCTGACTCATAAACACTCTTGCAGCTCGCCAGTGCGCTGGACCATCAACCAGCTTGGTGGCGGGACCCCGTTCTTTCGCGCTCGGCAATGGCAGGCGGGCAAGATCAAAGTAGGCAATGGCCGGTATATTAACGCCATTCAATACTGCCAGCTCGCTCTGAAAATCCGTACGCCCGACAGTTGGCTCGATAAGTACAGGCTGGTTACTACCGCGCCGCATCTTGTACTCGATCGATCCGAGCCCCTTATAGCCAACTGCCTTCCATATCTCCTCAGTGAGCGGCGTGATAGCGTGTGCCCACTCTGTCGGAGCAGGCTCGGAGACGGCGGTATTGCCCCAACCTACAGGCCACTGAATCAGCTTCCTCCCGGCAAAAAGCGCGCGAGGAGTAGCCTCCCGGTCGCAGTAACCCAGGCAGAAGCTGATGTTTTCGTCCGTGCCCTCAATCCACTCCTGAACCACGACTTCCTTTTCCCATACCGCGACCAGGTCATAAGCCTTGAGTAACTCTTCGCGGGTGTTCGCCCGGAAGGCCTTCCTGGGTGAGTGCCGGCGAAAATCGTCGTTCTTGAATTGAGGCTTCAGGATACATGGAAAGACAAACTCCGCTAGTTGTGATAGCAGCTCGTCGCGGGCCTCGATCATCCAGGTTTGAGGCACAGGCCAGCCCTTGGACCTCGCAAGTTTCACGAATTCGACTTTGCTCATCAGGAGGTTAACTGTCTCCGGCTCAGGCAAGGCGATTTCAAAGAACTCGCCCAACTCGTCGCGCGCCTCCGATACCCAAAGCACAGCCTGGTCCTTGGTCAAAAGGAGCGGAGCTTTTCGCTGCAAACGGCTGCCGATCGAACGCAGCTCTCGTACTACAGCTTCGGCGGTCCAGTCGCTTCCGCGAATCACGGTGCAGGCATTGGTCTGATGATGCGGCGTCCACCACGGACCCGCCAGGGCAATACAGGGAATGGAATAGCGGGCCAGCGACCTGGCTACTCCCAGCCCATTTGCCTCCAAACCGACGATCACCGCCGTGGGCTGATCCATGCTCCCTCTATCGTCAGAGCTGCTTCCAATGCTTCTCCTGAAGTTAATTACCGTGTCATACTGCTTGCCATGAATCCTCTCGCGCTGGGACGTGAGACGAGCCAGGCGCTTTAGCCAAAACCGCCCCCATGACCATAACGAAGAGCATTCAGGGAATCATAGCGGGGAGGCGGGAAGCGCTCAACCGGCGCAAGTACCGGGAGTATCTTCCCCAGATGAGCGACAGCCTGGATTTGGACCGGCATATCGAGGAAGGTGCCGGCTGGCTGGTTCGGGCCCAGGACTTCGGCAACGACGAGGGCGTGTCCTATGGCACAGAGCTGGGCAAGGGTTTCATGGCAAGCTATCCCGAAACTACCGGCTACATCATTCCTACCTTCCTGGCATTGGCCGACCATTCCGGCAATTCGGACTACTTACGTCGCGCAATCGCGATGGGCGACTGGGAGATCTCGGTGCAGATGCCCAGCGGGGCCGTGATGGCGGGCCGGGCCGACAACAAGGATCCCCAGCCGGCCATCTTTAACACCGGCCAGGTGTTGCTGGGCTGGTCGGCCTTGCTGAAGAAGACAGGAGAGGAACGGTTCCGGAATGCAGGCGTCCGGGCGGCTGACTGGATGCTCGCCAACCAGGAGCCCAACGGCACCTGGATTCGAGGCAACTCTCCGTTCGCGAATCCACGAACCAGCTTGTACAACGTGAAGGCAGCTTGGGGATTGGCTGAGTTTGCCGGTGTGAGCGGCACGGCCAGCTATCTGATGGCCGCTTTGCGCAACGCTGAATACACCCTGCTGTTTCAACGTGCCAACGGATGGTTCGGAAACTGCTGCCTCACGGATCCTGAACAGCCGTTGCTGCATACGATTGCCTACACCATGCAGGGCCTGCTAGGGATCGGCCGGATCAGCGGCCGCGGCGAGCTGATTGCGGCGGTCGAAAAGTGTGCCCGGTCTTTGCTCAAACTGATGGACGAAGAGGGCTTCCTTCCCGGACGTATCGACAGCGAATTCCGCGGAACGGTGAATTGGTGCTGTCTTACCGGCAGCGCCCAGACCTCCATTGTGTGGTCGGAGCTTTACCAGTTTGCCGGCCATCCCATCTACCGGGAAGGCGCACAGCGGATCAATCGCTACCTGATGTTGCGGCATGACATGACGTCCCCCTATCCCGATATCCGCGGCGGTCTGACCGGATCATGGCCGGTATGGGGTGACTACGGACAGTACATGGTGCTGAATTGGGCGACCAAGTTTTTCGTGGACGCCATGCTGGCAGAAAAGCACCTCGGGTAGAGCGGCGCTTCAGCGCCCCGTCCGCTGGCTATAAAGAGAATCGCTTTCGCCCGCTGAGGCTCGCGGCCTCAGCGGGCGAAAGCAACAATGCGGCGACCGCGGAACGCGGACCTGAAGGTCCGCTCTACGGGATTACATAGCAATCCATGGGGATTTTCTACAAGGTTCCAATCTGCGAAGTGACCTGGGGCTCGCCTGAGTTCCGCGATGTGGCCCGGGCCTTGTCTGCCGGACCCGCCCGCGATGCTGTGCCAGATCTGACCGCGTATCTGGAGCGGGAATTCGGCGGCCGGGCGATCCTGGTCAACAGTGGCCGCAGTGCTTTGGAACTGGCGTTACACCGGATCCGGCAGCAAAGCCACGAGCCTTATCCCTCCGTTCTGACGCCCTCGCTCATCTGCCAGGCTGTTCCCGACAAGATTGTCGCCTCAGGTCTAACGCCGGTCTTCTACGATGTGTCTCCCGACCTCGCCCCTTCTGTTGATTCGTTGACGCGTGCCGTCGGTACCGACACGATTGCCGTTGTGTTTCCGTATCTTTACGGCAAGGTTGTCCATGCGGACGATGTCGCAAGAATGTGCAAGCAGGCAGGCATCGCTTTGATTGAGGATTGTGCTGCTTCCTTCCTCC
>Ga0335083_10002674_pt1 | contig 23406 bp, 17 predicted proteins | sample Lox_Sample_42_FD_206716 | JGI IMG/M metagenome (GOLD analysis project Ga0335083, IMG submission 206716) | Soil microbial communities from Loxahatchee National Wildlife Refuge, Florida, United States - Lox_Sample_4.2 | ecosystem: Environmental > Terrestrial > Soil > Wetlands | place: USA...
ACCCGACAGTAAAAAACACGACAGGAAGTAGTGCTTTGGGGATCTCGTACAGATCACGATAGAGGAAAGTGTGTCCGAGAATCGCGGTGCCGACGAAGAGGGACACGAGAATGAACCCACAATAGATCACACCAATCAGAAACAGGCCGTTGTGACGCACGGGACGCGCGACACCGGCCAGGAGAAACCAAAGATACACGAGCCCCATGGGAACCAGTGCGAGCTGTTCGGCCCGGAACCACGGGAGCCCGATACTGATGGTTATGACCGGAGCAAAAACGGCCACGAATAAGAGGAAGATCACAGAAGCATTCCCGAACGACGAGGCAAAGCCTCGTGTTTTACCCGTCGAGACTGCCGGCAACCGCGCAATGGAAATCGAGGCCATATGAAGTTCAGTCGCACTCCCGTGAAGAGGCGGCGTGGGTGTTTAGGCCGACTGTGGGCGCGCCGAATCGCAACAGAGATCTCAGCCGGAGCCAATACGCACGGTACATCCTGGCGTCGTCACGAGTCGGGATCAGCAGCCTCTTCCAGCTAACGTCCATTTCGTAGCGCAGCGCGGCCAGAATCAAGAGCGCGTCCACAAAATACGCAGCGGACGATGCCAGGGCGGCGCCCGTAATGCCCATCCGCGGAATCAAGTACCAATCGAGCCCTGCGGTCATCGCAAAGCAAATGAATGCTGCCGCGGAGCTGTAGCCATTCTTGCCGCGCCCAGCCAAATCAGCACAGGCCACCTTGGCTAGGGACAGGGCGGTCGTCCCGGGAAGAATCCACCAGATCACAGCGACGCTGGCCGCGAACCGCCGGCCGAATATGAGGGGAATCATGATCGGGCTGAAAAGGGCAACCGCCAGACCGCACGCGCTGGTGACTAGAAGAGTTTGACGTAGGACGAGGCACGTGAACTGCTTCGCGTCCCGCTCGACGGTGCGCGCTGTACGGGGAAAAAGCGCGGAGGCCACGGCCTGCGGAATCTGCCAGAGTGCTTCCGAGATGACGACGCCGAGTGCATACAGGCCGAGCTGGGTGGAGTCAAGGAAGTAATTGACGACGAAGACGTCCAAACGATAGTTGAAGAACGTCGCAAGGTTGCCGATTTGGCCCCGCAGGCCGTAGGACAGCGTCGGCCCGAGATGCTCGAAGGCGCCATCCAGCCGCGAGAATTGCTGGACGCTCTCGCGCAGAAGAGATAGCGCGACGAGCGAACCGGCGATCAATCCCACGAAATTGCCCCAAAGGGCGGCGTTCGCATTTCGCCCGAGCAGAGCCAGAAACAGCAGAAACGTGGCGAGTCCCGCAATCTGCCGAAGCGCGGCACAAGCGGAGCGCATGCGAAACTGCTCCGTGCCCGACGCCAAAGCCATCGTAAACGCGAAAAGAACAGCAGCCGGGATGGTGACCAGCACGGCCCGCGCCGAGCCTGGGGAAATGCCTCGAAAAATGGGAAGCCGGAGTTGCCAGTAGCCCAAGATCCACAAGCCGGCCGAAGCCACGCAACCGAGGCCTCCCCAAAACGAGACAGCAGGGATCCACGACGAAACGTTGTTCTTCGAGCGGGCCGCCCAGTAGACAATCACTGCCTCGCAGCCCAACCCGCCGACGAGCGCTCCAAATGCGACTGACATCAAGCAAAGACTTATGACTCCTCGGGCTGCGGGCCCCAAGAGCCGCGCGTAGGTGATTTCCGTCAGCAGGGTAACCGCACCACTCGCTACTTGCCCGCTCAGAATCGCCACCAACGCCGAAGTGAACGCTGGCGCGGGCGCATCGAGTTCTGCAAATGCAGTGTCTCTCACGCGCGCCAAGTTTGCCGAAGCGTCTGACAAGGTCGTCCTCGCTTGAGCGGGCAGCGATGCTAGAACGAAAGTGGGTCTGGGAGATTGCAGTCAGATTAAAACAGAGTTGCGAACTTGCGCATCGATCGGGAGTCAAGTGCGCATGAGTTTGTGGAAGCGACCAAGAACGGACCCTGCATTCGCGCGGTCATAGTCATCCTGCCGCGTCGCAGTTTTCACGCGTCTGTCATTCTCTGATAACAGGAGACAGGTATTTCCTCTCCAGCACCGTAGTCACAAGGGCGCCCGCCGGGCAGTTCTGAAACTGGCGTCCGAAAAGCGGTGACGTGAGGCCGCGACCTCTTCTCTCCGATCTTGGGAATCCGACTTGGGCACACCGGTGCTGTAAGTCAGAGGGCGAAGCTCTGTGCTGTCGACAGCGACAAATATTCATGACGACGCGAGGCTGGGTAATCCGCGTTGGTACGCGGTCTACACAAAACACCAGCACGAAAAGAAATCCGCAGACCTTCTGGCGCGCAAGGGCCTGGAAGTCTATCTCCCGCTCTATGAAAGCGTGCGGCAATGGCGAGACCGGAAGAAAACGCTGAATGTTCCTTTGTTCCCAGGGTACGTGTTCTTGCGCTCTACTCTCGACAACCGGCTCGAAATACTGACGACGCCGGGCATCTTCTTCATCGTGGCGACTGCCGGACACGCGTGTTCGCTGCCCGATCGGGAAATCGAATCGATGAAAACGCTCACAACTAGCCACGCTGCCATCGAACCCCACCCATATCTGAAATCAGGGGATCATGTTCGAATTCGGCGGGGTCCGCTTGCGGGCGTGAGTGGAATATTGACGTGGGTCCGGAACCAACATCGGGTGGTTCTTGGTGTGGAACTGCTGCAGAAGGCGGTGTCCGTTGAGGTGATTGCTTCTGACCTCGAGAAAATCGGCGCGCCGGCGTGAGACCCGGCGCCGTGACGTGCGGTTCGGCGCGGTCAAACTAGCGGAAAAGGGAGCCGTGAATGCGGCATACGGACGCCCTGAAGCGAATCGGAGATGACGTACAACACTGACGATCCGATCGACGGTAATCCAGCTGTGTCTGGCAACAGCGACCTGACGGTTCGTGCGTACACGACGTTGGACTATCGCAGTTCCGACTTCAGCTGGGAACAGGCGATCCGCGTCCTCAAGAAGAACAAGCGGTTCGGATTGGCCGTGTTTGGTGTGGTGATCGCGGCGACGATCACGGTGGTCATGCTTATGAGGAATGTCTACGAGCCGGCCGGCACGATCGAAATCGCACCGCCGAGCAGCGGAATCCGGACCCTGCACGAAATCGAGTCCCCTCCGGAAGTCGAGTATCAGGACTACCTAGAAACGCAGACGCAGATCCTGCAGAGCGACGCGCTGGCCGTCAGCGTGATCCGTCAGCTGGAATTGGACAAGCGAACTGAATTTGCAGGGTGGCACTCGGCGGCGCAAGAGCAGGGGACCGCGGCGGGAGCCGCAAGTGAAGCCGCCGACGGCGGGAAAGCATTCCTCCAGCAGCAAAGGGCGCTTTCTACGCTAACCCCTTCGGAGGCGGTTGCCTTGGACGCGTTCCGAAGGGATCTGTCCGTAAATCCGATCCGCAATACACGTCTAGTGGAGGTCAGCTTCGCGAGCCACGATCCGCGGTTGGCGCGCGAAGTCGCGAATGAGGTAATCACGAAGTTCATCGAGAACGACTATAAGCAGCGCTACAACACGACTACGCAGGCCTCGGAATGGCTTTCCTCGCAGTTGAGCGGCCTCTATCAAAAGGTGATCGCTTCCAATCAAGCGGTCTCCGACTATCAGCGGAAATTCGGGCTCGTCGAAATGGACGATCGTGATGTGCCGCTTTCACAGCTGATGGGCGAAGTCAATCATCAACTCAGCGAGGCGCAGGCCGCTCGCATCGAAAACGAGGCCTATCTGAGGATGATCGATGCCGGGCAGGTCGCGTATGTTCCAACGATTCGCGATGACAAGGTGTACCAGGACTTGCTCGTCCGCCAAGGAGATTTGCGGACACAGCTGGCGCAGGCGAAAGCGGTGTACGGCGACGAAAACATCAATGTGAAGAAGCTCCAGGATCAGCTAGAGGAAGTTGGCAAGGAACTGGGCGAGCAGCGCGCCCGAATCGTCGACGGCATTCGAACGGCGTATTCCGCGGCGAAAGAGCGCGAGGAATTAATGCTCGGAAATCGCGAAAAGCTCCGCGCACAGATGGTGAACGTCAATTCGCAACTCGTTGGCTATCGAGTGCTGAAGAGCGAGGCCGTAGCGAACTCCGATCTCTACAACACTTTGCAAGCCCGTCTAAAGGAAGCAGGAATATACGCCGGGCTGGGCTCGAGCAACATTCGCGTGGTAGGGCTGGCCGAGAACCTTCAGAGCCCAACGGGTCCGCACCGCAAGGCGTTGATCGCCATCGGCTCCCTAGCCAGTTTCTTGCTCGGGATTCTCGCCTGCTTCGTCAAGGAGAGTCTGAACAATACTGTGCGTACACCCGAAGACGCGAAAGCATGGGCGGGACTGAAGTCACTGGCCCTGCTGCCCGCGATGCGCTCTGCGGCGATGGTGGGCAAACAAGCGGACGTCGACCTCGGCAGGTCTTTGTCGGGCGGGAACCTGCCGTCGAACGGGGCTACTGAGCGACCAATCACCTTCATGAGACCATTGACCGCGGAAGCCGAGGCGATGCGTGATTTGAGAACGTCTCTCACATGCTCAGGGAGGCGCGGCGGCTTGAATGTGGTGCTGATTTCTTCCGCGATGGAGGGAGAAGGGAAGACGACAGTTGCGGTGAACTTCGCCGTTGCCATGGCTCAAGTGGGGCGAACCTGTCTGGTGGACGGCGATTTGAGACAACCGGTGATCGCGCAAGCATTCGGGATCGACTCGGCACCGGGACTATCGGGAGTCCTGAATGGGTCGGCGGACTTGAGCAATGCGCTTGCGCACATTGGTTCAATTCCGGGACTTTGGGTGCTGCCCAGCGGACGGCGCGTTGAGAGCCCGGCTGATACCTTGGCGTCGCCTGCCATGCAGGTCCTATTAGCCGCACTGCGCAAGCAGTTTCAGTTTGTGGTGATCGATTCGGCTCCGATCATTCGCTTCTCGGACGCGCGCTATCTTTCGCAGCTTGCCGATGAGGTCGTCTTGATCGGCCGCTACGGAATTACAACGCGGCGCGCGATTCAACGTTCGGCTGAGCTTCTGCAAGACGTGCACGCGCCGCTCGCTGGAATCGTTCTAAACGGCATCGACTATTCATCGCCGGACTATCACTACTTCATGTACGGCTACAGCCGGGCGGCCGAAAAGAGGAATCGATACTCTTCGGTCAGCTCCTCGACACTTTTCGGCGGCCCAGGCGATGGCTCGCCACCCAAGAGCAAGGGTGCGCACGCCTAGCACAGCGAGATTTGTCGACCGAATTCCGCATTTCGTTGGGAGGCCAGTCGTGCGAAATCCAGTCATGAACTTCGGCCAACACTCCAAGCGAGGACGTCGTCTCGGTCTTTGCGCGTTTCTACTCGTCGTGTGCGTGTTGCCATTAATCGCGGCGTCCGCCAGCACGGTGACTGCGGGCGATCAGAGCACTGCAGCACAGGATTACACGATTGGGCCGGGCGACGTGCTCACGATCACGGTAGCCGAGGCTCCGGAATTTGGTGGGAAGACGCGGGTCGGTGATTCAGGTTCTATTCACCTTCTCGGGATGGCAAGCCCCGTCGTTGCAGAAGGAAAAAGCGCGGCGCAACTGTCCGCGGACATCCGGCAGGCGCTGATTGACGCGAAGCAGCTGCGAGATCCTCAGGTCAGCGTGTTCGTTGACGAATATCACGGTCGAACGGTCACCGTCCTCGGCGCTGTGAACAAGCCCGCCGTGTACAGCCTTCAGAGGCGAACTACAGTGCTCGAAGCAATTTCTGCCGCGGGAGGAGCACTACCGAATAGCGGGAGCACCGCGACGATCGTGCGCGGGCCGGCCAGCGCAGAGGCGACGGGAACGGCGATAGGTTCGGTTCAAATCGTCAATCTGTCGCGACTGGCCGAAGGCCAGGATCTCACGGCGAACGCAGAAGTCAGAAACGGCGACATTATCAACGTCTCCGCCGCCCAACTCGTGTATGTCGTCGGCGCTGTGACGAAGCCCGGCGGCTTCGTCCTGACGAATCCGGAGGAAGGAATCTCGGCTTCGCAGGCGGTGGCGCTGGCGGAGGGCTTCACTCGTTTAGCATCCGTGCATCGGGGCGTGATCGTTCGCCAGTCGACAAGCGACCAGGCTCGCCGCGAAATCCCGGTGGACCTGGCGAAGATGATGGCGGGACAAGAAACGGACGTCCTGCTGGCGCCAAACGACATTCTTTACGTTCCCGACAGCGGCGCCAAGAAGACTCTGAAGGTGATGGGAGACGTTGCGATGGCGACCGTCAACGGGATCGCAATCTACGGAATCGGCTACAAGATCGGCACGAGCTACTAGCAGTTCTCTCCAAGTTCCCGGATGGACCGCATTAAGAAACTTCAGACGAATTGAGGCTCACTTTCCATGGAAGCAGCAGCGAAGCCTGCCTTGCAGCCAACGCCGCGCGAAACGGCGACGATGCAATTTCAATATCTCGACCTGAAGGCGCAGTACGAGACGATCCGCGGGGAAGTGATGGAAGCGATCGCGCGGGTGATGGAAAGCCAGCACTTCATCCTTGGCAGCGAGGTCGAACAGCTCGAAGCCGAGATCGCGAAAAAGCTCGGCGCGCGCCACGCGGTGTCTTGCGCCTCTGGGTCGGATGCGCTGGTCTTGGCGTTGATGGCTGCCGGCATCGGTCCCGGCGATGAAGTGGTCACATCACCGTTCACGTTTATTGCAACCGCAGGATCGATTGCGCGCGTTGGAGCCACGCCGGTGTTCGTCGATATCGACCGCGAATCGTTCAATCTGTTGCCGGAGGCCGTCGCGGCGGCAATTACGCCACGTACCCGCGCAATCATGCCAGTGCATCTATTTGGTCTCGCGGCCGACATGGATCCAGTCCTGCGCCTGGCGAAGGATCTTTCATTGTTTGTGGTTGAAGACGCCGCCCAGGCAATTGGCGCCTCCTACAAGGGACGAACCGTCGGTCTACTTGGCGATTTCGGCTGCTTCAGTTTCTTTCCCTCGAAGAATCTCGGCGGCGCGGGCGACGGCGGACTTGTGACAACCGACGATCCGGCGATGGCTGAAAAGCTCCGGATGCTACGTGTTCATGGATCGAAGCGGAAATACCATCACGATATTCTGGGCACGAATAGCCGGCTGGACGCGCTGCAAGCGGCCATACTCCGCGTGAAGCTGCCGCACCTCGACTTCTGGACACGGGCGCGGCAGCTACGCGCACAGCGTTACAGAGACCTCTTTCGGTCGGCCGGATTCTCAGAGCGTGTGAGAGTGCCGCCGGCGCCAGCCGCCGACTATCGGCATGTCTACAACCAGTTCACCGTCCGATGCGAGTCGCGCGACGCGTTGAAAGAATATGTGCGCCGCGCCGGGGTGCCGACCGAGATCTACTATCCGCTGCCGCTTCACTTGCAGCCGGCTTTCAGCCGCCTCGGTTACAGGCCGGGACAATTGCCCGAAGCGGAAGCGGCGAGCCGCGAAGTGTTGTCGCTGCCCGTGTATCCAGAACTGGCTGATTGGCAGCAAGAAAGCGTCGTAAGAAGCATTTCCGATTTCTACGCAAAGCAGTCAGCGTGACCGTCATATGGCCCGATTCATTTGGGCGCATCGGTTTCATCCACTCAGGGAGGTATTCATCATGGATATCGCTTTGCCGCCGCGCGTTGGTGTCGTCGGTTGCGGCTACTGGGGGCGCAATCTGGTTCGCAATTTTCATGAGTTAGGCGCGCTGGCCGCCATTTGCGATCTTCAGCAAGAAAACCTTGGTGCGATGCGCCAGCAGTATGGCGTTCCAGCGACCGACCGCGTGGACGAGCTTCTGATGATGCGCGACGTGCAAGCCGTAGTCGTCGCCGCACCGGCGGCGCTGCACTATGAGCTGGCGAAGAAGGCGCTGTTGTGCGGCAAGGACGTGTTCGTCGAAAAGCCCCTGGCGCTTCAGTTGGAGCAGGGAGCGGAACTCGTCGACTTGGCGCGCGCCAGATCCCGGATCCTGATGGTCGGACATCTCCTGCACTATCATCCGGCGACGGCTGCACTGCAACGGATGCTCGAGGACGGCGAACTGGGAAAGATTGAGTACATCAGCTCTTCGCGACTAAATTTCGGAAAGCTCAGAACGGAAGAAGACATTCTGTGGAGTTTTGCGCCGCACGACATTTCCATGATCCTGCACCTGCTCGGTGAACCGCCGACGACGGTGGCGGCACAGGGGGCCAGCTACCTGAATCATCCAATCTCGGACGTCACTCTGACGATTCTGGCTTTCAAGAGCGGGGTGAAGGCTCACATCTTCGTCAGCTGGCTGCACCCATTCAAGGAACAGAAGATTGTGATCGTCGGGGACCGCAAAATGGCGGTGTTTGATGACACCAGCTCCGAGAACAAGCTCGTACTCTACCCGCATCGGATCGAGTGGGTGAATCGCATGCCGGTGGCGCGGAGAGCGGAAGGCGAAGTGATTGCGCTCGAGAACGTTGAGCCGCTGCGCGCGGAGTGCGCCCACTTCCTCGATTGCGTCGAACATCGCAAGCGTCCGCGAACGGACGGTGAGAACGGGTTGGAGGTCTTGCGCGTCTTGCATGCCGCCGGGCAGTCCATCCACGAACAGGGCCGCCCAATCTCGTTCGAAGCCAATGTGGCACCGACGTTCTTCGTCCATCCGTCGGCCATCGTGGATCAGCCCTGCGAGATCGGCTCGGGTACGAAAGTCTGGCACTTCTCACACGTGATGAAGGGCAGCAGGATCGGCGCGAACTGCAACCTGGGGCAGAATGTTCACGTGGCGTCCGATGTGCGGATCGGGAGGAACGTGAAGATTCAGAACAACGTGTCCGTGTACACCGGCGTGGAACTGGAGGACGACGTCTTCTGCGGGCCTTCGATGGTCTTCACGAATGTCATGACTCCGCGAAGCCACGTGAATCGAAAATCTGAATATCGGCGCACCTTGATCAGAAAAGGCGCATCCCTCGGTGCGAATTCCACGATTATCTGCGGCGTAACGGTCGGCGAGTACGCCTTCGTGGGCGCGGGCGCGGTGGTAACCAAAGACGTTCCCGCTCATGCGCTCGTTGCCGGGGTTCCCGCCCGGCGCGTCGGCTGGGTCTGCGAGTGCGGCGTGAGACTGCAGCCGTCCGGGGACATCTTGACCTGCCCGGGGTGCGAAAACTCCTACCGACCGGCAGATGGCACGCTTTCCAAGGTCGAGGTTGCCAAGCTTTCTGATGTGCCGAAGCCGGAGAGAAGCATAGCCGCTTCTGCAACGGCCAGCTAGGAATCTCATTTCTCGGGAAGCGCGGTCGTGCCTCAATGTCTCAGACGCTCCAAGTCCAGTCGATAGACGGCACTCTTGATGACCGGCTCGGAAGAGGCCACGTGGGCGGACACGGCGCCCGGCCCTACCGCGTGGTCGTTCACGGACTGCGGCATTTCTGCCAGAAACTTCCCTGCTTGCTGGGTAATGAGAAATGGAACATCCGCGACCGTTCACGCCATACACCAGCGCAGCTGGCGCTCCTCGTTGGGGATCTCAGGAACTGCGACCTCGTGTTTACCTGGGCGGGACGCGTCGACATGGGCCGCTTCCTCTGGGCAGCTCGCTCACTCGGCGCAAGGAAGTTTGTCTTCTTTTGGTGCGGGAGTGACGTGCTGCGGGCGCAGAAGTTGGCCGCAGCCGGAAAGATGGACTCGTGGATTGCCCAGCAGATCCATTGGGCGGCTTCTCCCGCTCTGACCGAGGAGGTCCGCTCAATGGGGCTGGACTGCGAATTCGTCCAAGCTTCGTTCGTCGATGTCGTGCCGGAGCCGAGGCCGCTTCCACGGGAGTTTTCGGTGCTCGTTTTTCTGCCGCGCTCGGACCTAGCGGAACTCTACGGATGGGACCACATCGTCGAGGTGGCCGAGGCGTTGCCGGACGTTCGATTCAAGCTGGCGGGTTTGCATCCGGGGCAATTCGTACATGGGCCCTCCAACATCCGCATACAGCGCTGGACACCTGACCTGACGTCGACCTATGAAGAATCCACGGTTTTGTGGCGTCCCGTGAGGCACGACGCCGGAATCTCGTTCATGGCGTTGGAGGCGCTGTCACATGGCCGCCACGTCCTCTACACGTATCCGCTGCCCGGAACCATTCAAGTGCGGGGCGCGAACGAGGCGAAAAGACACCTGGAAAGACTCCGAGAGATGCACGACTCTGGCTCTTTGCAGTTGAACCGAATCGGGATAGAGGCCGTGGCGCGAACGTACACTCGGGACGTCGTGCGGCAAGAACTCCACCGGCGATGGGAAGAGATTATTTGCTCGTGAATCGCGCAAGAGGCGGGGGATTGCGATGCGATTAGTGTGGGTCAATCATGCGTCTTTCCTGGTGGAGTCCGGAAACATTCGGCTGCTCTGCGACCCGTGGATCGAGGGAACCATATTCAATAATGGCTGGCGCCTAATGTCCCCCACGCAGCTTCGCTACGAAGCTTTCGAAGGCGTGACCCACATCTGGTTTTCGCATGAACACCCGGACCATTTCTTTCCTCCGAACCTGAGGAACATTCCAGCGGACATACGGCGGACGATCACAGTCCTTTTTCATGAGACGCGTGACAAGCGGGTGGTCAACACCTGCAAATCGCTTGGTTTCGCGGTCCGCGAGCTTCCGAACTACATGCCGGTGTTGATCGGCCCCGATTTTAGAATCGTCTGTGGACTAAACGATTTGATCGATTCGTGGATGGCTATCTTTGCGGAAGGGAAGGCTGTGCTGAACCTGAACGATTGCGTCTTTCCCAAGCGTGAAGAGCTGCTGGCAATCAGACGAATGACCGGGCAGATCGATCTGATGCTGTCGCAGTTTTCCTACGCGAACTGGGTGGGCAACCCGGGTGATCTGGATGCGCACCGGGCTCATGCCACACGAAAACGCGAGCAGTTGAAGGCACAAATCGAACTGTTCCGTCCGCGCCAATTCATACCCTTTGCCAGTTATGTGTATTTCTGCCACGAAGAGAATTTCCACATGAACCAGTCGGTGAATCGAATTGGTGACATCCGCCGCTTTCTGGCCGACGAACTGCAGCAAGAATCGCTCGTTCTCTATCCTGCCGACGAATGGGAAGTGGGGGCGCCGCACGACTCAGCCGATGCGATTGAGAGGTACGACTCCGATTTCAAGATCGATTTGGACGTGCCGCCGTTGACATCCCGCTCTGTGGACCTCGAGACTTTGCAGACCGCAATGTCGGAGTTGGTGGACAAATGCAAGAAGCGAAACAACTCGCTCGTGTTGAACGCGATGCCCTCCAGTGTCATTCGCCTTGCGGATCTGCGGCAGGATGCGGAGATTTCCTACCGGCGGGGAATGCAACCGGTGCACGGCAAGCAGGCGGACATCGTGCTTTCGTCCGATTCGATGCTCCACTGCATCAAGACGGACTGGGGTGGCGAAACACTCAAGATCAACGGACGCTTCGAAGTGCCGTCGGGGGCCAACGCGGTACGCTTCTTCAAGCTTTTCCGCGTGCCTCAATACAACGGCTACGGCGAAAATGTGGACCTCCGGTTCGTCGCCGCCAGGCTGCTGGGGACGGTTCGCAACTACGCAAGCAATTGACACGCGGAGTCTGAAGGCGCTCGTGCGGGTCCGAGGCCACCGATCTGTCCGTCGCGTGCTCGTTCACGGCTTGGTGTATTTCGGGCCCATCTTCGCAAACTTCATGAACGGCGACGAATGGGAGTTCCGCTACTACCCCGACGAAGGAATCCGGAATCTCGCCGCGATGCTGAGCGAGGTGGCCGCATGCGATGTTGTGTATCAGCTTGGCGGGCGCCTCACGCAGGGCAAGTTTCTCAGGGCTGCGCATGCGCTGGGCAAGAAGAGGATCGTGATGCATTGGATGGGCAGCGACGCACTCGATGAACGGCCGGAAGTGCGATCGGGCAGCGTTGATCCCTGGGTGGTCAATCGGCTGCATCACTGGGCCGAGTCCGAATGGATGGTCAAGGAGGTGCGTGCCCTCGGCGCCCCCTGCGAGCTGGTGCCGTTCCCTTCGGCGCTGATTCCCGAACAGCCCACGCACCTGCCTGCGCAGTTTCGCGTACTCGTCTACGTCCCGACGGTGGAGCGCGCTGAGCTCTACGGTCTGGACCGGATTCTGCAGGTAGCTCGCGAGCTGCCCCATATTGCGTTTCAGCTCGTGGGAATGCTCGACGGTCCGATCCCGGACGTGCCCGGGAATCTGAGCATTCACGGTCGAATCCCGAACCTGCTCGATTTCTACCACGGATCGAGCGTTGTCTGGAGACCCGTGAGGCACGATGGTGTGTCGTGGATGGTCCTGGAGGCGCTCGGGCACGGCCGCCACGTGCTGTGGACGTATCCGTTCCCGGGATGCATTCGCGTGGAGGGTGCTGAGGATGCGCGCGATCAAATCCTGCGGCTCCACGATCTACATCAGCAAGGATCGCTCACGGTCAACGAAGAAGGTGTGCGTTTCATCGAGCGAGGCGGCTATCACCCGCGGCTACTCAAGGGAAGAATTCGCGCGCTCCTTGAGCAGATCCTCGAGTCCTAGGATTGGCCGGTTCAGAGTCGATGAGAAATGCGATTTGGTGATGAGACGCTTCTTTCGGTGGATTGTTACTTTCGGCTTCGCCACAGCGCTTGTGCTGGTCAGCGCAAGCGTTTGCGAGTGGGGTATCCGGGCAGGCGAGAGTGGAACCGGCAAGGCCCTGCCGGATCACTACCTGCTGCTCGTAAATACGGCTGTCGCTTTCATGATGAACGAAGGGAAACTCCGGCAGTTTGACAAATCTCCTTATGATGGCTTGGCGATCGCGTTTCTTCATGCCTATGACACTTCTTCGCCGCCATCTGTGACTGCAATGGACGCGCAGATGACGGATTGGAAGAAGTACACGCGCAAGGACATCTGGCCATGGGTCTACGTCAACCGCATGGTGGGAAAGAGTCCGCTGGAAGAAAACGCCCACGCAGACGTGCCGTACTTTCGCAGAATCGCGGGCCTCGACCTTGACGATTCGTTGGGTGCTCAGTCGCACTTTCTGGAGATATGGCGAAACTCCCTGGCCGCCGCACGCGACTCAGGGATGCCGGGGGTCGTGTGTGATCTCGAGTTCTACAACTATTACAAGGAATACGACATAGGTGAGATTGCGCGGCAGACGAAAGGAACGCCGGCCCAAGTAGCCGTCAAATTGAAGGCCCTCGGCGCTCGGATGGCTGACTTGGCTGCGGAAGAGTATCCAGAGGCGACGCTGTGGTTCTTGTGGACGGGATTTACGCATCCCGGCTACAAAGCGTATGACGGTGTGCCGTACTACCCTTCGCCGACGTATGTCGCGATGGGACTGTTGGACGAAATTGTTCAAAAGCAACTTAGGCTCAAGGTGCTCTCCGGAGGAGAGGCCAGCCTGGCGTATTGCCACGACACGCTCGGGGATTTTCAGTCGGCAATCGCGAAGCGAGAATCCGACTTGCAGACGACGCTTGAGAAATACAGGGGCGTTATGGAGATGGCGGGAACCATGACGCTGTGGAGCGATCGCGCTGCCAATCACGTCTGTGCGACCGCCGATGCTGCTTCGATCGACGAGTTGCAGCCATATCTCGAACTGCTGTTCAGGTCCTATCGGTACAACTGGATCTGGGGTTCGGCCGACGGGAATTACCTCGCTTTCGCGCCGGAGAGCGCGCCGCGATTCGACGCTGTGATCCGCCGTGCACAAGCCGCCGCGTCAAGTAATGCGGCCAGCGCGCCTCATCATTGATCGGGCATAGCTCCTCACGTCATGGTCAGTCTCACAGTCATCAGCAGGACTCAGCAGGAAAGCGTCGGGCCGAGTCCAGACGCGGCACTCTACGCTGTGCAGGAGCTCGCACGCCGCGCAGGAGTGAGCCGCGAAGTATTTCGAACGTGGCGTGTCGACTTCGCGGACCGCGATTTCGTGAACGTGCTGGTGCAGCCGGGGACGCGGAAGCGGATTCGGTTCCCGCGGATCGGTGCTGGAATGTGGAACCAGATTCAGCGAGGAGTGTTCCACACGGCTACAGCGAGTTGGCCGTCGCACCAACGCCGAACTGGGGAGTTCACGGCCGACCTTAGGATTCCGTTCTGTTCAAGCAGCCATTTCGATTTGGGGCCGCTGTTTGTTTCCGATTCGCGGGATTCCTTGACGTGCGCGGTGGACCTTCTAGCGTCCACTGTGCTGACGCTCGCCCGATTTGAGGAAACCCTTCCTTCGCCGAAAGACGTGCACGGACGGTTTCCCGCGTCAGCGAGCGTCGCTTGGCGGGGTGGATTCCTGCATCGCCCGATCGTCGATGAGTATGGATTAGCACTCGAGCGAGGACTTGAGCTCTTGCTGCCGGGATGGCGGCCGCTGCAGCGTCGCTTGTGCGTCAAGGTGAGCCATGACGTAGACGAGATTGGGATTCCGTTTTCGTTACGAGGCGCGCTGGCCAAGACAGTTCGAAACGGAAGGCCGATTCTGACTCTGAGGGATCTCCTTGCTCCGCTGCTTCGCGGCGACACGACGCACCAAGTGCTCCTGAAGCGACTGGCACAGCACTCGCTTGAGCGCGGTCTGGATTCAGCTATCTATTGGAAGAGCAGCAGATTTGGCCCCTACGACACTGGTTACGACGTCGACGACCCGCGCATCCGTAAACTGATCGACCTACTACGAGCAGAAAACGTCGAAATGGGAATCCACCCTAGCTACGCCACATTCCATTCGCCGAAGCTCTTTAGGTCAGAGGTCGAAAAGCTATCGGCGTTGCTAGGCGGTCGAGATCTCGGCGGCAGGCAGGACTATCTTAGGTGGAGTCCGGAATCCTGGGTTGAGTGGGACGCTGTGGGGCTTGCCTACGATTCATCGGTTGGATTCGCGGACCACATTGGATTCCGAGCGGGCACCTGCATTCCGTACCGTCCATGGTTGTGGTCCCAACAACGCAGAGCCGATCTTGTGGAGATTCCGCTCGTTGCAATGGACTCGACCTTGTTCGGCTATATGAACTTGAGCGCGGAACAGGCGCTGGCTCTCTTGCTCGATCTCTGCGACCGATGCCGGGCCGCAGGAGGAGTGTTCACGCTGGCGTGGCACAACACCAGCCTTGCGAATTCCTCACATGCCGCGATTTATCGCGTTCTTCTAGATCAGCTTGCTAGCAGTGGCAGGTATGACTGGAAATCGGATCTCGTATGAACTTCGTCGATAATCTACAAGTGAAACCTGACACTACTTGGTTGAGCGTCGTCGGTGCCCGGCCGCAATTCGTCAAGCTCGCTCCGGTGTGCCGCGCGATCGAGCGCCACAACAAAGAGCGCAACGCCCCTTATATCGAGCACCGGATCATCCACACTGGCCAGCACTACGACCGCGACATTGCCGAAGTGTTGTTCGAGCAGCTGGCCATTCCGATGCCCGATCACAATTTGGGAGTCGGATCGTCGTCGCACGGCGTGCAGATCGCTCGGATGCTTCAGCGCATGGAGCCTTTGCTGCGCGAAGCGCCGATCGATTGGGTGATCGTCTATGGCGACACGAACTCGACGATGGCGGGAGCGCTGCTCGCCGCGCGCCTGAACATCCCCTTGGCCCACGTCGAAGCCGGCTGCCGAAGCGGTGATCCCTCCATGCCCGAGGAACAGAATAGGGTCGTTGCCGACCATTTGAGCCAGCTCTTGCTGGTGCCTTCCCAGTCAGCTCTGACCAATCTTCGGCGCGAGGGTATCAGCACGGATGACGACCCTCGGAAGAGGCGGGCAGTGTTTGCCGGCGACGTGATGTACGATTCTCTCCTGCAACATTTGGCCATCGCAGAGAAGAACACGGAACAAAATCTGCGCGACCTGGAGATTGCGAAGAAGGGCTACTATCTTCTTACCCTGCACCGCGCCGAGAACACAGGCAATCGCGAGAGACTGCTTTCGATACTTCGTACGGTGACATCGCTCGACTTGCCGGTGGTTTTCCCTGTGCATCCGCGGACCAGGCACGTGCTCGCGGCTGGCCGGATTTCCCTGAACGGAAGAATTCGCCAAATACCTCCCCTCGGTTTTCTGGAAATGATTTCCATTGAGAAGAACGCCAAGACGATCCTGACGGATTCCGGCGGAGTACAGAAGGAGGCTTTCTATCTCGGCGTGCCGTGCGTCACGCTCAGGGAGAAGACCGAGTGGCCGGAGACAGTCGAGTGCGGCGCGAATCGCATCGTTGGATCCGAACCCGGAGAAATTCTGCGAGCCGTCAAAGAGAATCATAACGCCGATTGGACCCGCGCAACGCCGTATGGCGAAGGCAGGTCCGCGGAAACGATCGTGAGCGAACTCCTCGCTCCGACGGGTCTCTGAACCAGCGAGCGGATGGTCACGCTTGCCAGGGTGGAGCCTACGATGCAACGCGGCGTATCGCGCCGTCTTCGCGTGGTCCATATGACGTCGGTGCATTCGGCCGTAGACCCACGAATATTTCATAAGGAATGCAGGTCGCTGGCGCGCGCAGGCTTTGATGTCACCGTGGTCGGACCGTATCACGGAGATACGGCGGCGGACGCCGTCCGGATCAAGTCCGTGAGAAAGGACCGCTCGCGGCTCACGCGGATGACGCGCACCGCCTGGCGAGTCTACGACCGTGCGCGGCGTGAAGGTGCGGACGTCTATCATTTTCACGATCCGGAGCTCGTTCCATTTGGCCTCTTCCTGTCGCTGTGCGGCAAAAGCGTGATCTATGACATCCATGAAGATTTGCCGAAAGACGTTCTCTCCAAACACTATTTGCCCCCTTGGAGCCGCCCCTTGATGTCGTGGGTCGTGAAGGGAATCGAAAGATTCGCTTGCGGGAGATTTGCGGCGCTCGTGGCTGTGACTCCCTCCATTGCCGGTCGCTTTGCGCGGATCAATCCGCGAACGGTAGTTGTTCACAATTTCCCGTACGCGGACGAGTTGATCGCTGAAGAAGCTGCTGTACCGTGGGACCGCCGGCACCAATCAGTGGCCTACGTAGGCGGCATCACCGTGCAGCGGGCGATTCGAGAGATGGTTGCAGCGATGGCATTGCTGCCGGACTCGCTGCAGGCGAGGCTGGAACTGGCCGGCCCCGAGATTCCGCAAGAAGCGGACTCGGCAGCGCTACGCAGGCATCCGGGATGGTCGCGCGTGCGCCACCACGGGTTTCTCGATCAGCCGACCACTTTTCGGTTGTTGCACAGCGTGAGGGCAGGACTTGTGCTGTTTCATCCGGAACCCAATCACGTGGAAGCCATGCCGCAGAAAATATTCGAATACATGGGCGCCGGTTTGCCGGTGATTGCGTCGGACTTCCCATTGTGGCGACGAATCATGGGTGAGGCAGGGTGCGGGATATTCGTCGATCCGACGAATCCCAGCCAGATTGCGAAGGCGATCGAATACGTGCTGTCCCACCCGCGCGAGGCAGAAGAGATGGGCCGTCGAGGACAAATGGCCGTAGCCGAGCGGTTCAACTGGAATTCCGAGGCGAGCAAGCTCGTGCGCCTCTACGAGCAAATTGAGAGCGAACTATGTGCGGCATAGCTGGCATCGTGGCGCTTGATGGGTTCGATCCGAAGACGCTCGTCGGGATGACGCAGATGATTTCGTACCGCGGGCCCAACGGGTACGGTTTCGCGTACTCAAATGCGGGAACCGATGCAAAGCTGCGCGTATTTCATGGTGACGAGCGAATCCCCTGGGATCGCAACGCACAAGTCGGCCTCGGGAACCGGCGCCTCGCCATCGTGGATTTGTCCGCCAACGGCAATCAGCCGATGCAGGTCGATGATGGGCGCCTGTGCATCACGTACAACGGGGAAATCTACAACTACAAAGAGATTCGTCAGGAACTGCACAGTTTGGGGCATCAATTCTCCTCCGGCACTGATACCGAGGTCATCCTGCGCAGCTATTCGGAGTGGGGCGAGCAATGCCTGTCCCGTTTCAATGGAATGTGGAGTTTTGCTCTATGGGACCGGACGAGACAGTTGCTGTTCTGCTCGCGCGACCGGTTCGGAGTCAAGCCCTTCTACTTTTGCGCGTCGAACCGAGCCTTCTACTTCGGCTCCGAGATCAAGCAGGTCTTATTCGCTTCGGGCATCAAGCGCGTTGCGAACCGGCGCGCGATCGCTGAATTTCTCGAATGGGGCTTGCAAGACCATCTCCCCGAGACTTCGTTTCAAGGAGTGTTCCAGCTGCTGGGGGGCCATTCACTGGCCCTCGATCTCCGGGAACCCCTGCGACCCAGAATCGAGCGTTACTGGGAGCTCAAAACCGCACCGCAGCTGGATATTACGCCGGCGCAAGCCGCCGAAGAGTTTCACTCTCAGTTCGAGCGAGCGGTCAAGATACGGCTCCGCAGTGACGTCCCAGTCGGAGTATCGCTCAGCGGCGGTTTGGATTCATCTGCTGTTCTGTGCGAGGCGAGGCGTGTCTCGCAGAAGGCCTGCTTTCAGTGCTTCTCTGCCTGTTTCGAGGATGCACGCATCGATGAACGGCCCTACATGTCGACGGTCACGACGGCGACTGGCAGCGCCGGGCATTGGACGTTTCCCGACGCCGAATCTTTCTGGAAGGCCGCCGAGACGATTGCCTATCACCAGGACGAGCCGATTGGGGGGCCGAGCGTATTCGCGCAGTGGAGCGTGATGCGCGAAGCACGGGAAAACGGAGTGCCGGTGCTACTAGGCGGTCAGGGCGGCGATGAATCCCTTTGCGGCTACCGCAAGTACTACTTTTTTCATGTTTGGCACCTGCTCCGGGGAGCCGATCCGCTTTTTTTTCGCGAAGCGATTGCTTTGGCGGCAGGCCTCGCGCGCTATCAGTGGTCGATTGCCGCCATCGGGCGATATTTGCCGTCAGTCGCACAAAAGAGAGTATCCGCCGTCGATCGGCTGGCGTCGGCCACGCTCCGAAAGGTTGCTGGTGAATTCCCCCGCATCCTCGGTCCGGGATCGAGCCTTGCCGAGAGACAGAAAACGGACCTGCTGAAGAGCAGTATCCCGAAACTTCTGCGGCACGAAGACCGCAACTCGATGGCTCACTCGATCGAGTCGCGATTACCGTTTCTAGACTACCAACTCGTTGAGTTTGCAGTTCGGTGCCCGCCCTCGCTGAAACTGAAGAACGGCTGGACCAAGTGGATTCTTCGGAAGGCGCTTGAGGGCACGCTGCCGGACGCTGTGCGACTACGCAAGTCCAAGCTGGGGTTCGATACGCCTCAGGTAGAGTGGCTTCGACTCGGACTCACTAACGGCCACGGGCATTTGTGGCAGTCACCAGATCTGAGAATGAGGGAACTGCTCTCGCCCGATCGGCTGGCGACTGAATGTACGCGATTCCTGAGCGATGCGCCAGGCTCACTTCCGGCTGAAGCTCTGTTTCGTGCGCTGTCGCTCGAGCTGTGGGCAAAGGTGCATAACGTCAACTAGTGGAGTCGTTCGTCGGGTAATTCTCTTTCGGAGCGCTTCACCGTGCGTTTTCTATTCGTAACACAGTATTTTGCACCGGAAATCGGAGGAGCGGCCACGCGCCTTCAGTTCATCATTGAGCATTTGCGCCGCCTCGGGCATGAGGTGGAGGTGGTGACGTCCCGGCCGAACTATCCGCACGGCAAATTCATCGACGGGCGCGGGTCGAAGCTCTACGTCCGCGAAGTTCGAAGTGGCATAGTTGTGCACCGCGTGTGGCTGTATCCGGCAATCGGCGGCGGCGTCGGCCGCATGATCAACTACGCTACGTTCTCGCTCACCAGCATTCTCGGCGTCTTCCGCGCGCAGCGCCCGGACTACCTGTTTGTCGAGTCGCCTCCTCTCTTCACATCGATCTCGGCGCGTCTCGCGAAGCTGGTCTGGGGTGTGCCCTACATCTTCAACGTCGCCGACCTGTGGCCCGACGCGGCGATCGAGACCGGTTTTCTGAAGGAGGGTATCGTGCATCGCCTGCTGCTTGTACTGGAGGCGTGGAGCTATCGGGGAGCGGACTACGTCAACGCCGTGACCGAGGGTATCCGCAACACGATTACTGTGAACAAACATGTACCGCCGGAAAAGGTCCTGTTTCTGCCGAACGGTGTGGATGTGGAGCGCTATCAACCGCGAGAACCCGACTTTGCGCTTAAGAAACGTCTGGGCCTCGAAGGGAAGAGGATCATTCTATGGGCGGGGACCGTGGGCTATTCTCACGGCCTCGAATACGTTCTGCAGGCAGCCAAGATTCTCGCGAAGGATCCGGAGATTCATTTTCTTTTCGTTGGGAGCGGCTCCACACGCACGCAGCTTGAGCAGCTCAAGGATGAGCTGAATCTTACGAATGTCACATTTCGCGACCCGGTGCCGATCGAGGAATTGCCGGCCTATCACTCGATCGCGGAGAGCGGCCTGGCGTCGCTCAGAGCATTTCCATCGCACGAGGGAGCGCGCCCCTCGAAGATCTTTGCTGTGCTGGCGTCTGGAAAGCCGCTTATCTTTTTCGGCAGTGGGGAATGTGCGCGCCTAATCGACCGCGCTCAAGCCGGTATCGTGGTGCCGCCGGAAAACCCGGCCGCTCTTGCGGAAGGCATTGCACACCTCTTCGCGGATCGCGAGCTGATGGGCCGGCTGGGCGACAATGGCCGCCGCTTCGTGACAGAGAATTTCCAGTGGTCCGAATTGATCGCGCGATGGCTGGAGGGTCTGCGTCCGACAAGGTCGCGCTCGGTCAAGGGCGCAAGGATTTCCGCAACTTCCTAGCGTTCCAATTCCCTCATCCGGAGCGTCTTCATGGCAGCAGCTACCGCAGTATCGGCGGCGAAGGCCGAGGTCCCTTTCCTGCCTTTTCACCGCGCGTCGATAGAAGCGGAGGAAATTAGTGCCGTACTGCAAGTCTTGCAGAGCGGATGGCTCACGACCGGACCTCGCGTCAAGGAGTTCGAAGCGCGGTTCGCGGAGTACACGGGTGCCCATCACGCGGTGGCGGTGAGTTCCTGCACGGCCGCCCTCCATTTGGCGCTTGCCGCGATCGGCCTCCGAGAAGGCGACGAAGTGATTCTGCCGACGATGACCTTCGCAGCTTGCGGTGAGGTGGTCCTCTATTTCGGCGCGAAACCCGTGTTAGTCGATTGCGAGCGGGACTCCTTCCACATGGATGCCAGCGCCGTGGAGCGGGCGATTACCGCTCGGACGAGGGCCATTTTGGCCGTTCACTACTCGGGGTATCCGTGCGATATGGACGCGATACTCGAAATCGCGCAACGTCACAAGCTCAAGGTGATCGAAGACGCTGCACACGCTCTGCCTGCTCGCTTCAAGGGCCGGACCGTCGGCACCATCGGAGACATTACTTGCTTTTCCTTCTACGCTACAAAAACCCTGACCACCGGCGAGGGCGGGATGATCACGACTGCGAATCCGGAGTACGCCGACCGTATGCGGATTCTCAGTCTGCACGGAATCAGCCGGGATGCGTGGAAGCGTTACTCAGCCGACGGGTCATGGCGCTACGATATCCAAGCGACTGGCTACAAATACAACCTGACTGATATTCAGGCTGCGTTGGGGCTTGCTCAGCTCACTAAGTGCGATTCAATGCGAGCGCGGCGCGCCCAATTGGCGGCCCGTTACACGGAGGCACTTGCTTCTACCGATGCGTTTGTCGCGCCGCATGTCCCCGCCGAAGTCGAGCATGCTTGGCATCTCTACGTCGTCCAAGTGAATGCGAGCGCTCTTAGCATCGGTCGGGACCTCGTAATCCAGGAGCTGAAAGCTCGCGGTATCGGCACTTCCGTGCACTTCATTCCTTTGCATCTTCATTCGCTGTATCAGCAAACCTGCGGCTACCGCGAGGGCCAGTTTCCCAATTCGGAGAAGCGCTTCTCGGCGGCGTTGTCATTGCCTCTATTCCCCGGGATGACCTCGGACGAGCAAGGCCGCGTGATCCACGCGCTGCACGAGATAGCTACGAACTATCGCCGCTGAAGCAGTCCATTGCCGGCACTCCTTCATGAACACACCGAGCGCGACTTTCTATTGCTGGTTCGGAAAGAGGTTTGTCGATTCCGTGGTTTCGTTTGTAGGACTGGTAGCGCTAAGCCCGTTGTTCCTGCTGGTCGCGATTGCAGTGCGTGTCAGTAGCCCCGGCCCGGCTCTGTTTTCGCAGATTCGCACTGGGCGATTCCAAAGACCGTTTCGGATCCTTAAATTCCGCACGATGCAACTGGCTCCGCCGCGCCCCGGATCATTGCTGACGGCAGCCGGCGATTCGCGCATTACGCCGCTCGGTCGCTGGCTCCGCAAGACGAAGATCGACGAACTGCCCCAGCTCCTAAACGTACTCGTGGGTCAGATGAGTCTGGTCGGCCCTCGGCCCGAAGTACCGCTCTACACCGAGAAATACTCGCCTCGGCAAAAACGGGTCCTGCTGATCAGACCCGGGATCACCTCTCCCAAGATCAACTTCGACGAGGAGGAGATGCTTGCACGCGGCGAAGACAAGGAGCGCTTGTATCTGGAGGTGGTGCTACCGGCTAAGCTCGAGCGCGAGCTGCTCTACTGCCAGAGCGTGGGGTTCTGTGAAGACCAGCGCGTTGTGCTCCAGACCGTCGCGGGAGTGGCGAGACGAATTCTCGGATCACTGGGCGTCTCGCATCAATGCTCCGAGCAGATCGGCGTGGAGCGTGAGAAATCGGCGGCCGTCACGCTCGCGGCCCCGGCACAGGGCAAGACATCGTGCGACCAGCACAGCTCATCTCGATTGTGACCGATTGTTTTCATTTTTCATCGCGATTTTATGAGCGGTTTACAAATCGCGCCTATGGTCTCGATGAACGACAGGCCGGTGCCTCCCAGACCTCACCGAGTTCTGTCTGTAAGCAGTGTCGTGCGTTCGATTCTGCCGTCCAAATTTCTGGCGCCTTCGAAAGATCGCAATGAACAGCCGGTTCCACCGCTGGGTTGAGCGAATAGCACGGGCCTTGGCGGATTTCGTAGTCGCGCAGGCGGCAGGAGTGCTGGCTTTGGTGTCGATCAGCGCGCACAGCCCGTCGCCTCCGATCGCCGCCTTGGCGCGGTACTATCTGGATACGTTCTTGCCGCTGTCGCTCGTGTTTCCAGTCGTGCACGCTCTTTTCGGCCTCTACACGAAGCGTCGCGGTTACACGATCGGGTACAAACTCCGTGCTTGCGCCTTGAGCGCCTCCGTGGCCGCTTTGCTCGTTGTGTTCATCACGTTGGTATTGCGCCGGTCGGAATTTCCGTCGTATGCGGCGCTTGTCTTTGGCGTAACGGCAGTGATCGGCTCGGTCGGAACGCGCTGGCTAAAGGACTTGCTGCTTTCCAGAGAGGCGCACAGGACGGGCAAGGTCGCGGTTTCGCGGCTGGAAACGGGGACTGTCTTGGTTGTGGGTGGGGCGGGATATAT
>Ga0335083_10002675_pt1 | contig 23406 bp, 22 predicted proteins | sample Lox_Sample_42_FD_206716 | JGI IMG/M metagenome (GOLD analysis project Ga0335083, IMG submission 206716) | Soil microbial communities from Loxahatchee National Wildlife Refuge, Florida, United States - Lox_Sample_4.2 | ecosystem: Environmental > Terrestrial > Soil > Wetlands | place: USA...
GCGGACGGCCTGGGTGGAGGGAGGTCCGGAGAGAAACCTGACCCGATTTGCGGGAGCATCGGCACCATCGACCTCGGACCCAGTCGAGGAGGCCGCCCATGCCCCGCTTTCCGTTCAGGACGCTGCTCACGTGCCTTTCCCTGATCGCTGTCGGCGGGACCGCCGCCAGTGCGGCGGCAGCCCCGGGGGCGGTCGACATCCTGTTCATGGTCGACGACTCGTCGTCCATGGACGGCATGCAGCAGAAGCTGACGCAGCAGATGCAAGCGTTCGTGGGCGCGCTGCAGACCCTCCCGGGCGGCTTCCCGGACGTTCACATCGCGGTCGTGTCTTCGGACATGGGCGCGTACGGCGACGTCAGCGCCCAGATAGGCTGCTCGCGCACGGGCGGCGACAACGGGCAGTTCCAGGCCGGCCCGCGCCAGGCCTGTACCGACACCACCCTGGATCCCGGCGCGACGTTCATCTCGAACGTGGGCGGCGTGGCGAACTACACCGGCAACCTGGCCGACGTGCTCTCGTGCATCTTGCCGCTCGGCTCGATGGGCTGCGGGTTCGAGCAGCAGCTGGCGTCGGTGGTGTACGCGCTGGGCGCCGGCGGTTCACCGGTGCCGGCCACCAACGCCGGGTTCCTGCGCCCTGACGCCGAGCTGGCGATCATCCTGCTGACCAACGAGGACGACTGCTCGGCGCCCGCCGCCACGACGCTGTACTCGCTGAACGGCTACCTCCAGAGCACCACGAACCCCCTTGGCCCGGTCGCGAACTACCGCTGCAACCAGTTCGGGCACCTGTGCAAGGACCCGACCAGCAGCCACCCCGACGCCCTGATCACGCCGCCGCTGAGCCCGCCGGCCGACGCCAGCGGCAACCCGCTGACCCTGACCCTGACCCAGTGCCAGTCGGACGACGACAACTGCACGGGGATGCTGACGCCCGTCTCCCAGTTCGCGTATCAGATCATGAGCCTCAAGAAGGATCCGTCCCAGATCGTGGTGGGCGCCATCGTGGCGCCCCCGGGTCCCTACACGGTCGAGTGGTTGCCGCCCTCCAACCCGGCCCCCGGCACCTCGGGCGAGCTGTGGCCACAGGTGATGCATTCGTGCGGCCCGGCCGGCGGTGACGACGTGAACCCGGCCGGGCAGATCTCGACCGACGAAAGCTTCGGCGATCCGGCGGTGCGCATCGCGCAGTGGACGCAGGCCTTCGGGGACAACGGGTTCACGGCCTCGATCTGCGACGGCGACTTCTCGGCGGCGCTGCAGACGTTCGCGACCAAGATCGGCCAGCACCTGCAGCCGCTGGGCGCTGCGCCGCCGGCCGCTCCGCCTGGACCGCGCGTCTGCCCGCCGGCCCATCAGACCACGGGCGGCGCCTTCCGCGGAGCTGGCTGCAGCGCCGCCGGTGGCCGGCCGGGCGCATCCGCCCTGCTCATCGCCGCGCTGGGGTTGATCTGGTCGCGCCGCCGGCGCCGGCCCTGATCGCCGTCAGACCTTCGAGGGGACGAAGGTCACCGAGCCGATCCGCAACGGCATGGTGCCGACCGTGATTCCCGACGCGGCGTCCAGCTGCATGGGCTTGGTGCAGGAGATTCCGCCGCGGGTCATGAACCGCAGGTCGAACGTCTTGGTCTCGCCGCTCCCGACCAGGACCGCGTCCCCCGACTCCCAGCCGCGGCTGGCGACCGGCCGCCCGTCGGTCCCGCGCAGGTGGAACTGTTCCCGGTTCACAGTTACCGGATTCGGATTGGTGTTTCGAACCTGGAATTGGACCGTGGTCTGGACCAGGTTGGCGCCGGGCCAGTCGGTCTCGACCGTCTCGGTGCAACGCTGGCCGACGACAGCCACCTGGACGCCGTCGCTGGCCACCGCTCCGGCGTTCTGGACCGGCGGCGTCGTTGCGCAGGCGGGGCCCAGCACCAGCAGCAGGGGGGCGAAACGGAGCGCATTCTTGGTCACCGATGAGAGCTTCATGCCGTGCGTTAAAGCACCGATCGTGCCAGCCGAAAGAACGCGACTCGACCGGCTTTTCCGGGACCTGGGCGGTCAGCGAGCGGGAGCTGTTCCCGGACCCGGCCGGGAATCTTTCCCAGCATGGTTTGCGCCCTGCTTTTTGTGGTTGACCTGGGGTAGGGCCGACTGATACTCCACTAAACACATCGGATGACTAATTTATCCCGCAAAGCTCGTTACGCCCTCCGCGCGCTCTACGCGCTGGCGGCCGACGACGCGCGCGGCCCGGTCCTGATCGCGGACCTGGCCGAGCGGGAAAACATTCCGCGCAAGTTCCTGGAGACGATCCTCCTCGAGCTGAAGAACGCCGGCATCCTGAAGAGCAAGAAGGGGAAGGGGGGCGGGTACGCCCTGGCCCGGACCGCCGAGCAGATCACGATGGGCCAGGTGATCCGCGTGATCGATGGCCCCTTGGCGCCGATTCCCTGCGCCAGCGAGCGCGCCTACGTCCGCTGCGAGGAGTGCACCGACGAATCGACCTGCGGGACCCGGCAGGTCATGAAGAAGGTGCGCGACGCCATCGCGGCGATCTTGGACTCGACGACTTTGTCCGACGTGCTGGCGCAGATGTCGCGCGCCCGCCTCACCACCGCAGCGACCGTCAACTACAGCATCTGAGCGCTGAAAACCCCATGGGAGACGAGAGCCGATGAGCCGTAAGCCACGTTCATTAGTCTACAAAATCGGTAGAGTAACTATTTTGTTCTCACTTCTGGCTGGCGGCCGCCTGGCTCAGGCCCAGGGGACGCCCAGCCCGGAGGCCCCGCCGCTGCCGCCGCCCGAGGCTCCGGCAGCTCCGGCGGTCGCCGCTCCGCCCGCGCCCGACTCCGCGGCCCTTCAGCTCCGGCTGGACGCGCTGGAGCAGCGGACGCGCGCGCTGGAAGAAGAGAAGGCCCGCCTGGTGGCCGCGCCGCCGCCGGCGCCGCGGGTCGGCGGCGCGTTCACCGCCGATGACAGCGGCTTCTCGCTGACCAGCGCCGACCGGCTCTACCAGATCCGGTTCAAGGGGCAGATGCAGTTCGACGGCCGCCGCTTCTTCACCAGCGACCCGACCCTGCAGAACTCGGGCGACACGTTCCTGATGCGCCGCGTGCGGCCGATCATCGCCGGCACGCTCTGGGGCTTGACCGACTTCATGCTGGTTCCGGACTTCGGCAACAACACGGTCGCCCTCTACGACGCGTACATGGACACGCACCCCTGGCCCTGGCTGCGGCTGCGCGTCGGCAAGTTCAAGGGCCCGATCGGCCTCGAGCGCCTGCAGTCGGACAGCGACCTGGTGTTCATCGAGCGCGCGCTGGACTCCAACCTCAGCTCGCAGCGCGAGGTCGGGGTCCAGCTGTGGGGCGACGTGCTGGGCATCGCTCACTACGACATCGGCGTGTACAACGGCAACGCGGACGGCAGCCTGGCCGACGTCGACATCAACCACGCCAAGACCTACGCCGGCCGCCTGTTCCTGCAGCCCTTCAACACCGAAGCGCTGCGCGTGGCCGGGCGCCTGGGGATCGGCATCGCGTTCTCGACCGGCAACGAGCTGGGCTCGGCGACCAACACCTGGGTCGGGGCCTTCAAGTCTCCCGGCCAGCAATCCATCTTCAGCTACCTCACCGCCACGACGGCGACCACGGTCTTCGCGAAGGGGCGCCACACCCGCATCAACCCGCAGCTCTACTACTACATCGGTCCGTTCGGCCTGCTGGCCGAGTGGCTGAAGGAGTACCAGCAGCTGGCCAACAGCGCCGGCACGGGCGCGGTGAACAACAACTCCGGCCACGTCATCGCCTCGTTCGTCATCGGCGGCGACGAGACCTACGAAGGGCCGAAGCCGCATCACCCGATCAGCCTGGCCGACCACACGTTCGGCGCGATCGAGATCGGCGTGCGCTACGAGTACCTGCACGTCGACGACACCGCATTCCCGACGGCGGCCGACCTGACCAAGTCGGTCAACAAGGCGCAGGCGCTGGGCGGCGCGCTGAACTGGCAGCTCACCCGCAACATCAAGGCGGGCGGCGACTACATCGAGAGCTGGTTCCAGGGCGGGCTGAAGGGCGGAAACCGCGCCACGGAGAAGGTCTTGCTGGGCCGATTCCAGGTCTATTTCTGATCTCTAGGCCACGAAGCAGGGGGAGAAGCCATGAACTCGAAGAAGCGATTGGGGATTGCCGCGGCGGTTTTGCTGGCCGCGGCCGGTGGATTGGCCGCGACCGCGGCGCGGCAGGCACACGCCGATGGCGAGGTGAAGCTGCTCAACGTCTCGTACGACCCGACGCGTGAGCTGTACCAGGACGTCAACCAGGCGTTCGGCCAGCAGTGGAAGCAGAAGACCGGGCAGACGCTGAACATCAGCCAGTCGCACGGCGGCTCCGGCAAGCAGGCGCGCTCGGTCATCGACGGCCTGGAGGCCGACGTCGTGACGCTGGGGCTGGCCTACGACATCGACGAGATCGCCGAGAAGTCGGGGCGCATCGGCAAGGACTGGCAGAAGCGCCTGCCCGACAACAGCTCGCCCTACACGTCGACGATCGTCTTCGTCGTCCGCAAGGGCAATCCCAAGGGGATCAAGGACTGGGAGGATCTGACCAAGCCGGGCGTGGCGGTCATCGCGCCCAACCCGAAGACGTCGGGCGGCGCGCGCTGGGCCTACCTGGGCGCCTGGGGCTACGCCCTCCAGAAGGCGGGCGGCAGCGACGCCACCGCCAAGGAGTTCGTCCGCAAGCTGTACAAGAACATCCCGGTGCTGGACTCGGGCGCGCGCGGCTCGACCACCACGTTCGGCCAGCGCGGCATCGGCGACGTGCTGGTCTCGTGGGAGAACGAGGCCTACCTGCTGGTGAACGAGCTGGGCAAGGACAAGTTCCAGATCGTCAACCCCAGCGTCAGCATCCTGGCCGAGCCGCCGGTGGCGGTGGTCGACAAGAACGTCGACAAGCACGGCACGCGCGCGGCCGCCGAGGCCTACCTGAAGTTCCTGTACACCGACGCGGGCCAGGAGATCGCGATCAAGCACCACTACCGCCCGCGCTCGGCGGCCGTGGCCGCCAAGCACGCCGGTGAGCTCCCCAAGATCAAGCTGTTCACGATCGACAAGGTCTTCGGCGGCTGGCAGAAGGCGCAGGCGACGCACTTCGCCGACGGCGGCACGTTCGACCAGATCTACACGCCGGGCTCGTGATGACGGCGGCGGCGGTCCCAGCAGCGCCGGCGGCGGCAGCGCCCCGACGGTCCAACCGGGGGAGTCTCCCCGGGTTCGGCCTGTCGCTGGGCGTGACCGTGACGTACCTGTCGCTGATCGTGCTCATCCCGCTGGCCGGGCTGGTCTGGAAGACGGCCTCGATGGACGCGGGGGCGCTCACGCGCGCGGTCTTCTCGACGCGCGCGCTGGCCGCCTATCGCCTCAGCTTCGGGGCGGCGCTGCTGGCGGGCGGGATCAACGTGGTCTTTGGTTTGATCCTGGCCTGGGTGCTGGTGCGCTACGACTTCCCGGGGCGGGCCCTGGTCGACGCCGCCATCGACCTGCCCTTTGCCTTGCCCACCGCGGTGGCCGGCATCGCGCTGACCACCCTGTACGTCGAGCAGGGGTGGATCGGCCGCTTCCTCGAGCCGCACGGGATCAAGATCGCGTTCGCGCCGGCGGGCATCGTCATCGCGATGGTGTTCGTGGGGTTGCCGTTCGTGGTGCGCACGGTGCAGCCGGTGCTGGTCGACCTGGACGTCCACATGGAGGAGGTGGCGGCCACGCTGGGGGCCTCGCGCCTGCACACGCTCCGCCGCGTGATCCTGCCGGCCGTGATGCCGGCGGCGCTGACCGGGTTCGCGCTGGCCTTCGCGCGCGCGGTCGGCGAGTACGGCTCGGTCGTCTTCATCTCCGGCAACATGCCGGGCAAGACGGAGATCGCGCCGCTGCTGATCATCACCAAGCTCGAGCAGTTCGATTACCCCGGCGCGACGGCCATCGCGCTGGTCATGCTGCTGGCGTCGTTCGTGGCGCTGTTCGCCATCAACGCGCTGCAGGCCAAGATCCGCAAATGAAAGCCCCCCGCCAATGAAGGATCCCCGCTTTCTCCGCTGGTCCCTGCTGGCGGTGGCGTTCCTGTTCCTGGCGCTGTTCGTCGGGCTGCCGATCGCCGCGGTGTTCGTCGAGGCGTTCCGGAAGGGGACCGCCGCCTACTTCGAGGCCATCCGAGATCCCGAGACGATCGCCGCGATCAAGCTGACCCTGCTGACGGCCGTCATCTCGGTGCCTGCCAACCTGGTGTTCGGCGTCGCGGCCGCCTGGCTGATCGCCAAGTACCGCTTCCCCGGCAAGAAGGCGCTGCTGACCCTGATCGACCTGCCGTTCAGCGTGTCGCCGGTGATCGCGGGGCTCATCTTCGTGCTGCTCCTGGGGGCGCGCGGCATCTTCGGGCGGTTCCTGGACGCCCACGACATCCACATCATCTTCGCGGTGCCCGGGATCGTGCTGGCCACGACCTTCATCACCTTCCCGTTCGTCGCGCGCGAGGTCCTGCCGATCATGCAGGACCTGGGGAGCGACGAGGAAGAACAGGCGCTGACCCTGGGCGCCAGCGGCTGGCAGATCCTGTTCCGGGTCACCCTGCCCAAGGTTCGCTGGGGAATCCTGTACGGGGTGATCCTCTGCAACGCGCGGGCGATGGGCGAGTTCGGGGCGGTGTCGGTGGTCTCCGGCCACATCCGCGGCCAGACCAACACCATCCCGCTGCAGGTCGAGATTCTCTACAACGAGTACAACCTTTCGGGCGCGTTCGCGGTCGCGTCCATCCTGACCGTGCTGGCGCTGCTGACGCTGCTCGGAAAGAAACTGATCGAGTCGCGCATCCGCGTGCGCGCTTAACGAGGAAACGAGAATGAGACGAACGACGATGCTGTTGGCCTTTGCGCTGGTGATCGGGGCGGTGGGGATCGGGTGCGGCGACTCGAAGCCCCTGCCGGACGCGAGCGGCGGGGCGGGGGGCTCGAGCGCGGGCGGCGCCAAAGGCGGTGCTGGCGGGGCGGGTGGCAAAGCGGGTTCTAACGGCGGCGCCTCCGGAGCGGCAGGCGGCGCGTCGGGCGCGGCGGGCTCAGCGGCGGGAGCGGCGGGCGGTGCGTCGGGCTCGGCGGGCGGCGGCACGGCCGGCACCGGAGGCGCCGCCGGTGGTTCGGCGGGGGCCGGCGGGGCCTAGCCTTCGCGGGTGCTCGGGCGTCGATCGCTCCCCGGTCGACGCCCTTTGATTCGCCCACCTCCCCGGCGGGATAGGATGGGCGGATGACGATCGATTTCCTGAGCCTGGGCGCGCTGGTGCACCGCCTGGACCCCGGCATCGTGCCGTTCCGCAAGGCGGCCCACTGCGACATCCACGTCAGCGGTGGCGAGTACAACGTCGCGGCCAACCTGTCCGACTGCTTCGGCCTGCGGACCGGCATCGCCAGCGCGATGGTCGACTACCCGATTGGCGAGCTGATCGCCGAGCGGGTGCGCGCCATGGGCGTAAGCCCGTTCTACAAGCGCTTCGCGCACAATGGCGTGAGCGGCCCCAACATGGCGGCGGTCTACAGCGATCGGGGGGCCGGCGTGCGGCCGCCGGTCGTCTTCTACAACCGCGCCGACGAGGCGGCGGCCCGGCTGGGGCCAGGAGACTTCGACTGGAAGGCGATCTTCGGTGCCGGCGTTCGCTGGTTTCACAGCGGCGGCATCTTCGCGGCGCTGTCCAAGACCACCGGCCCGCTGATCGTCGAGGCGATGCAGGCGGCCAAGGCCGCCGGGGCGACCACCAGCTTCGACTTCAACTTCCGGGAGAAGCTCTGGGGGGTCTGGGGCGGCGAGCAGGTGGCCGCCGGCGTGATCGAGCAGATCGTCGGGCAGGTCGACGTCTTGATCGGCGGCGAAGAAGACCTGCAGCGGCTCGGTTTCTCGGTGCCCGCGCCGGCCGGCCGGTCCGATCTCGATCCCGGCCGCTTCCTGGAGATGGTCGGCAAGGTCGCGGCGAAGTACCCGAACGTGAAGGCCGCCGCCAGCACCCTGCGGAAGGTGCACTCGGCCAGCCGCCACGGCTGGAGCGCGGTGGCCTGGGTGGACGGACAGGCGCACCTGGCCCCGACCGTCGAGCTGGACGTGGTCGACCGGGTGGGGAGCGGCGACGGCTTCGCCGCCGGCTTCATCTACGGCCTGCTGACGGGGGCCCCCGCCGACGAAGCCCTAAAGCTGGGATGGGCGCATGGAGCCTTGCTGACGACCTTCCCAGGCGATACGACGATGGCCACCCTGGCCGAGGTGCGAGCCCTGGCCATGGGCGGCTCTGCTCGGATCCAGCGCTGAAAGGACAGACACTCAAAATGGAAAAGGCGGACATCGGCCTCGTCGGACTGGCGGTGATGGGGGAGAACCTGATCCTCAACATGGAGAGCCGCGGCTACACCGTCGCGGTCTTCAACCGCACGGTCGAGAAGGTGGACAAGTTCCTGGCCGGCCGGGCCAAGGGGAAGAAGATCGTGGGGGCCCACACCCTGCAGCAGTTCGTCGGCGCGCTGAAGTCGCCGCGCAAGATCATGCTGATGGTCAAGGCCGGCCCGCCGGTCGACGAGCTGATCGAGGAGCTCACGCCGCTGCTGGAGAAGGGGGACATCCTGATCGACGGCGGCAACTCTCACTTTACGGACACCATCCGGCGCACCAAGTCGCTGGAGGACAAGGGGCTGCTGTTCATCGGGACGGGCGTCTCGGGCGGCGAGGAGGGGGCCCTGACCGGTCCGTCGATCATGCCGGGCGGCTCGAAGGCGGCCTGGCCGCACGTGAAGCCGATCTTCCAGGCCATCGCCGCCAAGGTCGAGGACGGCACCCCCTGCTGCGACTGGGTCGGCGACGACGGCGCAGGCCACTTCGTGAAGATGGTCCACAACGGCATCGAGTACGGCGACATGCAGCTCATCAGCGAGTCGTATCAGATGATGAAGGACCTGCTGGGGATGTCGGCGGACGAGATGCACCAGGTGTTCGCCGACTGGAACCGCGGCGACCTGGACAGCTACCTGATCGAGATCACGCGCGACATCCTGGTGTTCAAGGACAAGGACGGGACGCCGCTGGTCGACAAGATCCTGGATTCGGCGGGGCAGAAGGGGACCGGCAAGTGGGCCAGCGTCACGTCGCTGGACCTGGGGATGCCGCTGACGCTGATCAGCGAGGCGGTGTTCGCCCGCTGCCTGTCGGCGCTCAAGGACGAGCGCGTCGCCGCCTCCAGGCTGCTGCCCGGCCCGAAGCCCCAGTTCACGGGCGATCGAAAGGCCTTCCTGTTCGACCTGGGGCGGGCGCTCTACGCGTCGAAGGTCGTGTCGTACGCGCAGGGCTACCAGCTGATGCAGGCCGCGGCACAGGAGTGGAAGTGGAACCTGTCCTACGGCGGGATTGCGTTGCTCTGGCGGGGCGGCTGCATCATTCGCTCCAAGTTCCTGGGCAAGATCAAGGATGCCTACGACAAGGACCCCAAGCTGTCGAACCTGCTGCTGGCGCCGTACTTCCGCGACATCATCGAGGGCGCCCAGGAGAGCTGGCGCCGCGTGGTCTCGCAGGCCGCGCTGAACGGGATCTGGATCCCGGCGCACAGCACGGCGCTCAGCTTCTTCGACGGGTACCGCAACGGGAGGCTGCCCGCCAACCTGCTGCAGGCGCAGCGCGACTACTTCGGCGCGCACCAGTACGAGCGGCTGGACCAGCCGCGCGGCCAGTTCTTTCACACCAACTGGACGGGGCGCGGCGGCGAGACCGCTTCATCGGCCTACATCGTGTGACGGCTGCAGGCCGATGTTGGCGGCCATCTCGCGGAAGGTGTCGACCGCCGGCGTCCAGCGCCGGCGCAGGGTCGGGTCCCCGTCGAAGTCGATCGCGTAGAGGCCGTAGCGCCCGCGGTACCCGTGGGTCCACTCGAAGTTGTCGGTGAGCGACCAGTAGAGGTACCCGATGATCGGCACGCCCTCGGCGCGGGCGCGGTCCATCGCGTAGACGTGTGCGCGGATGTAGTCGGGCCGGCGGGTGCCCGCCCGATCGGCCATGCCGTTCTCGGTCACGAAGATGGGCCACCCGTAGCTGGCGAACCGCTTGAGCTGGCGATAGAGGCCCTCGGGGTAGATCTCCTGGTCCATGTCGGTTCGCGGGCGCCCCGGGTCGTGGACCACCACGAACGGGCGAGGGCCGCCGGCGCGCGGCGCGATCAGCCCGCGCAGCTGGGCGCTGACCAGGTCGCGGGTGTAGTAGTTGAGCCCCAGGTAGTCGAAGGTGCCGCGCAGCTCGGGGGCCGGCACCTTCAGATCGACGGTCCGTGGGATGTGAACCCGGATCTCGCCGTTCGCGACCGCCTCGGGCACGACGCGGTTGAAGAACTCGTCAGACGCGTCGGCCACCGCCCGGTCCAGCGGATTGAAGCGCGAGGCCGGGTCGAACACGGGCACCGCGTGCGCCAGCCCGACGCGCGTCGCGAACCCGTCTCCGTCGGCGTCCACCCGATCGTGCGCCCGGATGGCGGCGGCCGCCTGGGCGTGCGCCTCGAGCAGGGCCACCATCACCTGGGCGGCGCGCTTGGGGTCCGCCACCTCGGGGGGCCACTCGGCGGTCAGGTAGGCCTTGGAGGCGAACACGTTCGGCTCGTTCAGCGTGCACCACCAGTCGACCAGATCGCCGAAGTGGTCCGCGACCCGCGCCGCGAAGGACGCGAACGCCGCCGGCGCCCCCGGCCACTCCCACCCGCCGCGCGCCGCGACCCAGGTCGGCAGCGTGAAGTGCCACAGGTTCAGCATGGGCGCGATGGCTTGCGGGCGCGCGGCCCGCAACGCCTCCAGCACCTGCCGGTAGTGCGCGGCCGCCGCTTCGTCCCAGGCGCCCTCGGTGGGCTCGAGCCGGCTCCACTCGACGCCCATCCGGTACATGTTCGCCCCCAGCTCCTGGATGGCCTGCACGTCTTGCCGCCAGAGATGCCAGGCGTCGGCGGTCCGCTGGGCGGTGGCGCCGTCGGCGATGTGCGGCCGCCCGTCGGGAAATCGCCCGCGCTCCCAGGCCGACCAGTCGTTCTGGGCGCCGCCTTCGGTCTGGTAGGCGGAGCTGGCGACCCCCAGCAGGAACCGGCTGTCCAGCCCGTCCAGCAGCTTGTGATGCGCGACGGTGCCGGGATCGAAGCGAATGGTCTGCTCGCTGCGGCAGGCGAGGACCGCGGCGCCGAAGCCGACGAAGACCAGGGCCCGGAAGACCGTCGTGGGATGGGGCATCTGAGCTAGTATCGCGCGCATGACCGAACCGCGGTCGGACGCATTCGTGTTTTTCGGGGCGAGCGGCGACCTCGCCTTCAAGAAGATCTTCCCGGCGCTGTACGCGATGACCCGCCGGGGCCACCTGGACATGCCGGTCATCGGGGTGGCGAACTCGCCGCTGTCGCTGGAGCAGTTCAAGGACCGGGCGCGCGCGAGCTTGAAGCAGTACGCCGCCAACGTCGACGAGGCGGCGGAGGCCAGGCTGCTCGAGCGGCTGCGGTACGTGCGCGGTGAGTACAGCGACGCCGCCACCTACGACGCCATCCATCGCGAGCTGCAGGGCGCCGCGCGTCCCACGCACTACCTGGCCATCCCCCCCAGCCTGTTCAGCATGGTGGTCAGCGGCCTGGGCAAGTCGGGCGCCGCGAACGGGGCGCGCCTGATCGTCGAGAAGCCGTTCGGGCGCGACCTGCAGTCGGCGCGCGAGCTGAACCGCACGCTGCACTCCGTGTTCGAAGAGGACGCCATCTTTCGCATCGATCACTACCTGGGCAAGGAGTCGGTCCAGAACCTCTTCCTGTTCAGGTTCGCCAACACCTTCCTCGAGCCGATCTGGAACCAGCACTACGTCGAGAGCGTCCAGATCACGATGGCCGAGAACTTCGGCGTCCAGGGGCGCGGGCGCTTCTACGACGAGGCCGGCGCCATCCGCGACGTGATCCAGAACCACATGATGCAGATCGTGGGCTTCCTGGCCATGGAGCCGCCCATCGGGACCAAGGCCGACGCCATCCGCGACGAGCAGGTCAAGGTGTTCCACGCCATCCGCCCGCTCAGCCCCGAGAACCTGGTGCGCGGCCAGTTCAACGGTTACCGCAAGGAGCCGGGCGTCTCGCCCGATTCGAGTGTGGAGACCTTCGCGGCGGTTCGGCTGCACGTCGACTCGTGGCGCTGGGACGGGGTGCCGTTCTTCATCCGGGCCGGCAAGTGCATGCCGATGTCGACCACCGAGGTGCTGGTGTCGCTGAAGCGCCCGCCGCTGCGCCGGATGGGCCCGGAGGAGACCAACCACCTGCGCTTTCGACTGAGCCCGGAGGTGTTGATCGGGCTGGGGGCGCGCATCAAGAAGAGCGGCGAGCACATGGTCTCCGAGCCGACCGAGCTGAAGTTCGTGCACCAGCCCGACGGCGAGGAGATGGAGGCTTACGAGCGGCTGCTCGGCGACGCGATGGACGGGGACGCGACGCTGTTCTCGCGCCAGGACAGCGTCGAGGCGGCCTGGGCGATCGTCGACCCGATCTTGAAGGCCGCGACCCCGGTCCACGAGTACGAGCCGGGGACCTGGGGCCCGCCCGACGCCGCTCGCTTGACGGCGGACGTCGGCGGCTGGCACGTTCCGCCCACAGAATGAGCACACCAGCGGGAAGTGGCAGCGCGACCGACCCCGGTATCCAGGCCGCGGCCGCCCAGGTCGCGGCGGAGGTCCCTGACGGGGCCTGCGTCGGGCTCGGCTCGGGGCGCGCGGCGTCGGCCTTCATCGCCGCGCTGGGGACGCGCGTGCGGCGCGGGCTGCGCATCACGGCCGTTCCCAGCTCCGAGGCGTCCGCCCACCTGGCCCGCTCGCTGGGGATCGAGCTGGTCGACATCGACGAGGAGATGCCGCTGGCCGTGGTGGTCGACGGCGCCGACGAGGTCGCCCCCAACCTGGACCTGGTGAAGGGGCGGGGCAACGCCTTCGTGCGCGAGCGGATCGTGACCGCGGCGGCCCGGCGTCAGGTGATCGTCGTCGATCCCCGCAAGCTGGTCCCCATGCTCTGCGGCCGCGACGACGGCGGCTTTCCGGTCGAGGTGATCCCGCTGGCCAAGGGGCTGGTGATGCGCAAGCTCAAGGCGCTGTCGCTGCGGCCGGCCGTGCGCCTGGACCGCGCCTCCGGCACGCCGGTGGTGTCGGACAACGGCAACCTGATCTTCGACTGCGACGTTCCGGCGCCCCTCTCCGAAGCAGGGGCGCGCGAGATCGACGCGGCGGCGCGGCGCATCGCCGGGGTGGTCGACACGGGCCTCTTCCTGGGGACCGCCGACGAGGTGCTGGTCGGCCACCCGGACGGGCGGGTCGAGTCGCTGCGCCGCGGGGGATGACGGGCGATGGCGGGCACGGTCTTCCTGTTCGACGTCGACAACACGCTGCTCGACAACGATCGAGTGACCGTCGATCTGCGCCGCTTTCTGATGCGCGAGATGGGCGCGGGCCGCGCCGAGCAGTACTTCGACATCTTCGAGCAGCTGCGGGCCGAGCTGGGCTACTCGGACTACCTGGGCGCGCTGCAGCGGTACCGCCTGGCCCACCCGCGCGATCCGCGACTGCTGGCCGTGTCATCGTTCCTGGTGAACTACCCGTTCGCGAACCGGCTGTTCCCCGAGTCCTTGGACGCCCTGGATCACGCGGCGGCCATGGGGCAGACGGTCATCCTCTCGGACGGCGACGTCGTCTTTCAGCCGCGCAAGGTGGAGCGCGCGGGGCTGTTCGACGCGGTCGAGGGGCGGGTCCTGATCTACGTCCACAAGGAGCATGAGCTGGACGACGTCACGCGCCGCTACCCCGCCGATCACTACGTGCTGGTCGACGACAAGATCCGCATCCTGACCGCCATCAAGCAGGCCTGGGGTTCGCGCCTGACCACCGTCTTCCCGCTGCAGGGGCACTATGCCCACGACCCGGACGTCGCCGGCTACCCCAGGCCGGACGTCACGATCGGCCGGATCGGGGAGCTGCGCCGCTACGATCTGGCTCAGCTGCGGGCTGCGGCTGCTCCTCCTCAGAGTACTCCGTCACCGTGAAGACCAGCGCCCCATCGTCGCAGACGCCGGTGTTGCTCTCGTAGTGAAAGTCGAAGTCCTTCGGGAACGTCTTCTCGCGCTCGACCAGGAACGTGTCGTCCCCGTCGTGGTGAATGACCTTCCCCAGCGATTCTCCCCGGGCGGTGACGACGAGCAGGGTTTCGTGAACCATGGCAGGCCTCCCCTCTGTCCGTAGTCTCCCAGCACCCTCGGAAATTGCATGCTCAGGCGGTTCGTTCATGAACCGGAAACATTTGCCCCGGTTCGCCGGGGATCCGTCCGGCTGCGCTTCCTGGTCGCGTTCGGCGCGCCGTTGACGGTAGAGTGGGCGCGTGGGGCAGCGACGCACGAAGATCATCGCCACCATCGGTCCGGCGCAGGACCCGCCCGGCGCGCTCGAGCGCCTGCTGGACTCGGGCGTCGACGTTCTGCGGGTCAATCTGTCCCACGCGTCGCCCCGGGCTCAGGCCGATCGGGTGCGCCGCGCCCGCGCGCACAAGCCCGACATCGCGATCCTGGCTGACCTGGCGGGCCCCAAGCTCCGGCTGGGGGATCTGCCGCAGGAGGTGACGGTCGCTCAAGGGGAGACGCTGGTGCTGGGGGAGGGGGGCGTCCCGGTCGGAGACCCGTCGCTGTTCGAGCGGGTCCGCGCCGGGGATCCGGTCTACATCGCCGACGGCACGATCGATCTGGTCGCCACGGAGATCGCGTCCAACCGCCTGGTTTGCAGCGTTCTGGTCGGCGGCACGCTGCGCGCGCGCAAGGGGATCAACCTACCGCTCGATACGTCGTCGCTGCCGGCGCTGACCGACAAGGACCGTGGCGACCTGGCCGACATCGGCGTGCTGGCGCCCGACTACATCGCGATGTCCTACGTGCGCCACGAGCGGGACATCGCCGACGCCCGCAAGCTGACCGATCAGCCGCTGGTGGCGAAGATCGAGAAACAGCAGGCGCTGGAACGGCTGGAGGCGATCGCGCGCGCCGCCGACGCCATCATGGTGGCCCGCGGCGATCTGGGGGTCGAGATCCCGATCGAGCGCGTCCCGGCCACGCAGAAGCGGATCATCCGGATCGCCAACCGCGCCGGGCGGCCGGTCATCACCGCCACGCAGATGCTGATGTCGATGGTCCAGAATCCGCTGCCGACGCGCGCCGAGGTGACCGACGTCGCGAACGCGGTGCTCGACGGGACCGACGCGGTCATGCTGTCCGAGGAGACGGCGGTCGGGCACGACCCGGTGGGCTGCGTGCAGATGATGGTGAGGCTGCTGGTCGAGACCGAGCCGCTGCTGCAGCCGCACGAGGGACCGCCCCGCGCCGAGCCGTCCAACGCGCTGGCCCACGCCGCCGCCGATCTGGCCGATGATCTGGACGCGGCCGCCATCGTCGTCCCGACCCGCACCGGCGAGAGCGCGCTGCGGCTGGCGGCGTTCCGCCCGCGGCGGGCCATCCTGGCCTACAGCCGCGTGCCCGAGACGACGCGGCGGCTGCGCCTGACCTGGGGGGTGCACCCGATCGACCTGAAGGTGCCGCCCGGCAGCGACACGCTGCACGCCACGCTGGAAGCCGCGCGGCGCGACCTGGGAACCGGCGCGCGCGCCGTGGTACTGGATATCTCGGCGAAGCCTGGCGTCCCGTCGCTGGTGAACGCCGTCACGTTCTGACCGATCGAGGAGGAGGCTTCTGATGCGTTCCAGTTCGAGGCTGGCAGTCCTGATCGCTGCGTCGAGCGCAGCGCTGAGCTGTGTTCCCTATGGTGTCGGCGTCACGGTGCCGGTGGGGGTCGCCCCCGCGCCGATCTACGGCCCGGGATTCGAAGTGAACGTCGATCGACCGGGGATGGACTACCGCAACTTCGATCTGCCGGCGCCGCAGCCGGACATGTGCCGCAATCAATGTATGTCCGAGCCGTCCTGCGTGGCGTTCACCTACGTGAACCCCGGCGTTCAGGGGCCAAATGCGCGTTGCTGGCTGAAGGGCTCCATTCCGCAGCCGACCCCGAACGGCTGCTGCATCTCGGGCGTCGTGAGATATGGCGGCGCGCCGCCGCCGCCCCCGCCTCCGCCTCCGCCCCCGCAGCCGCAGCCGCAGCCGCGGGCGTTCGAGCGGGGCGTGAACCGGCGCGGGATGGACTACCGCAACTTCGACCTGCCGTCGCCCAACCCCGAGCTCTGCTGGAACGAGTGCCTGCGCGAGCCCCGCTGCCTGGCCTACACCTATGTCCACCCGGGCGTGCAGGGACCCGCGCCGCGCTGCTGGCTGAAGGACGGGGTGCCGAACCCGACCCCGGAGAGCTGCTGCGTTTCGGGCGTCAAGTAGCGAGGAATGGCGCGGCCGACGCTCACCGTCCGCCAGCCGGGCGCTGATTACGAGATCCGGATCGTCGGATATCGCCCGAATGTGCTTCGCGACTTCTACCACTCGCTGCTGCGCGGCCCGTGGTGGGTCTCGATCGCCGCCATCAGCGGTTCGTTCCTGGCCGCCAACGCGCTGTTCGCGGTGCTCTACCTGCTGACCGGTGGGGTGGCGCGGGCAGCGCCCGGCTCGTTCCGTGACACGTTCTTCTTCAGCGTCGAGACGATGGGGACCATCGGCTACGGCGCGATGTACCCGGAGTCGACGCCCGCGAACGTGTTGATGGTCGTCGAGTCGATCGTGGGTCTGTTGTTGACGGCGCTGTCGACCGGGCTGGTGTTCGCCAAGTTCTCGCGCTCGACCGCGCGCATGCTGTTCTCGCGCAACGCCGTGATCTCGCCGCTCAACGGCGCCCCGACGCTGATGTTCCGGCTGGGCAACCAGCGTGACAACCAGATCGTCGACGCGCAGCTGCGCGTGGTGATGATCCGGACCGAGCAGGTGGAGGGCGGCGGCAGCTTCTACCGGATGCTGGATCTGCCGCTCACCCGGCAGCGCGCCCTGTCGCTGTCACGCTCGTGGAACGCGCTGCACGTCATCGACGCGAGCAGCCCGCTGCAGGGCGAGACGCCGCAAACGCTGGCCGAAAAGGAGATCGAGATCCAGATCCTGGTCGTCGGCATCGACGACATCACGATGCAGCCGGTCCACGCCCAGCACCGCTATTACGCCAGGGACGTCCTTTTCGGGCACCGCATGGCCGACGTGCTGTCGGAGACGCCCGATGGTCACCTGGTGCTGGACCTGCGCCGGTTCCACGACGTCGAGCCCCTGGCCATCCCGCCGGCGCCCGCGAATTGATGCCCCGCTTCCCCAAGGCGATCCTCTTCGACAACGACGGGGTGCTGGTCGACACCGAGGCGCTGTACTTTCGCGCGACGCGCGACGTGCTGGCGACCGTCGGTGTCCGGCTGGACGAGGCCGCCTACGTCGAGCTCTTCCTGCGCCAGGGGATCGGCGCCTTTCATCTGGCGGCCGAGCGCGGGGTTTCCCCCGAGGGAGTCCTGGCGCTGCGCGCCGACAGAAACCGCCTGTATCAGGAGATGATCGTCCGCGAGGAGATCCTGATCGCGGGCGTTCTCGACGTGGTGCGGAGGCTGGCTGAACGCTTTCGCCTGGCGATCGTGACCAGCGCCGAGCCGGAGCCGTTCGCCAGCTCGCACGCCCGGACCGGGCTGCTGCCGTTCTTCGAGGTGGTGATCACCCGCGTCGACACGGTGCGCGCCAAGCCCGACCCCGATCCCTACTTGATGGCCCTGGACCGCCTCGGGTTGCCGGCCGCGGAGTGCCTGGTCATCGAGGACTCGGAGCGCGGGCTGCGCGCCGCCAAGGCGGCCGGGCTCGCCTGCTGGGTGATCCCTGCCGGCCTCACGCGAGGCGGCGACTTCACGGCCGCGGACGCGGTGTTGGCCGATCTGGACGTGGCCGCCGCCCTGCTGCTGGGGGCGGCCTCCGATGCCTGAAGCTCGGGCGCCTGTTGCAGAAACGTAACCGGGGGTTTTCTCCGGCGGCACGGACGGCCGGATAACGTCTGGCCCCCATGTCGACCACTGGCGTCACTCTTTCGCAAGGCGAATCCGCGAACCCCCACGTCGCGCAGAAGCTGGCCGGCGGTCCCGGCCGGATCGGGATGGCCGTGTTTTCAATCGCCCTGGTGGTGGGCGTCGGCTACGCGGGCACGCAGCTGTTCAAGGACCTGGTCGACGTCCACCCGACGTCGGCGCTCCCCTTCATCCTGCTGGGCGTCGCGCTGCTGGTCGCGCTGGGCTTCGAGTTCGTCAACGGCTTCCACGACACCGCCAACGCCGTCGCGACCGTCATCTACACGCACTCCCTCAGCCCCCAGATCGCGGTGGTCTGGTCGGGGCTCTGGAACTTCATCGGCGTGCTCGTGTCCACGGGAGGCGTCGCGTTCGGCATCATCTCGCTGCTGCCGGTCGAGCTGATCTTGCAGGTCGGAAGCGGGGCCGGGTTCGCGATGGTGTTCGCGTTGCTCACGGCCGCGATCATCTGGAACCTGGGGACCTGGTACTTCGGCCTGCCGTCGTCCAGCTCGCACACCCTCATCGGTTCGGTCATCGGCGTCGGCCTGGCCAACCAGATGATGCGCGCCGGCTCGTCGGCCGCGACCAGCGGCGTCGACTGGCACCAGGCAGGGAAGATCGGGCAGTCGCTGGTTCTGTCGCCGCTGGTGGGCTTCACGGTCGCCGCGTTGCTGCTGCTGGCCTTGCGGGCCGTCGTGAAGAAGCCGGAGCTCTACGAGGCGCCGGAGGGAAGCGCGCCGCCGCCCTTCTGGATCCGCTGCCTGCTGCTGCTCACCTGCACCGGCGTCAGCTTCGCGCACGGCTCGAACGATGGTCAGAAGGGGATGGGCCTGATCATGTTGATCCTGATCGGCACCGTGCCGACCGCCTACGCCCTGAACCACGCCGTCTCGCCCAAGGAGACGCAGGACTTCATCGCCGTGTCAGCCCAGGCCGCCGGCACGCTGGAGCACTACGCGGGCGGCGCGACGGTCGCCGGCGACGGCCGTGACCAGGTCACGGCGTACGTGCGGTCCAAGCAGCTGGCCGGTGACACGGTCGCCGGTCTGGAGAAGCTGGTCGGGTCGGTCGGCCACGACCTGTCGATCTACAAGGAGCTGCGCAACGTCCCGGCGGACCGGACCCGCAACTTCCGCAACGACCTGTACCTGATCGGCGAGGCGCTGCGGATGATGGACAAGTCGCACCAGCCGACCATCGCGCCGGCCGATGTCGAGGTGCTGAAGAACTACAAGAAGCACGTCGACAAGTCGACCAAGTTCATCCCCAGCTGGGTCAAGGTGGCGGTCGCGATCGCCCTGGGCCTGGGGACGATGATCGGCTGGAAGCGCATCGTGATCACGGTCGGCGAGAAGATCGGCAAGGACCACCTGACCTACGCGCAGGGGGCGGCCGCCGAGATCACGGCGATGGCCACCATCGGCGCCGCCGACGCCTTCGGGCTGCCCGTCAGCACGACGCACGTCCTGTCGTCGGGCGTGGCGGGAACCATGGCCGCCAACCACACCGGGCTGCAGTGGGCGACCGTCCGGAACCTGCTGATGGCCTGGGTGCTGACGCTGCCGGTGTCGATCCTGCTGTCCGGCTCGCTGTTCTGGGTGTTCTCTCGCTTCGGAACCTGAGAGCCCGCCAGGCGCTCTTTGGCGCTATCCTGTCGGGATGGCGGTAGAGGCACCCGAGCGCCCGGCCGCGATTCCGTCCCAGGCGGTCTGGAACGCCGAGGTCGGCGAGTGGGAGGTCTGCGCGCGCGGGCCGGATGGCGATCGCGAAGGCGAGTGCCTGATGTTCCGGGCCAGCGGCTCGCTGCACACGCGCCTCTGGTTCGCCTCCGGCAAGCGGGAGGGGGCGTTCACGGTCTTCAACCCGGACGGCAGCGTCGCCCGGCGCGGCGCCTGCGTCGCCGGCAAGATCGACGGCGTCGTCTCCGCGTTCGCGGGCGGCGCCGGCAGTGAACCGATGCGCTCCTGCTGCGTCCCCGAGGCGGCGGTCCGGCTCGACAGCCGGTACGACGCTGGCCAGCTGCTGCAGGAGGTCTTCTACGACGCCGCGGGGCAACCGATCTGCTCGGACGGGAAACCCTGGCCGGCGCGTCCGAACGGCGTCCCCGAGGACGCCGAGTACGACGAGGGAACCGCCGGCTGGCTGCGCTGGCGCCCCCGCGAGCGCCGGTTCTGGACCGGCGCCGGCGTGCTGGCCCGGGAGCTGGAGTTCGACGGCTGCCGGCGGACCGCCGAACGCACCTACGACGGATCGGGCGACGTCCTCGAGTCCGCTTCCTTCGCGTCCGACGGCCGGCGCCAGGGGCCCTACCGGCGTCGCTTCACGCCCGCGACGTCGCCCTATGCCGATCCCCGCATCCGCGAAGAGGTGGGGTCGTTCAGCGGCGGGCAGCCGGTGGGCGTCTGGAGGTTCCTCGACGAGGCGCGAGCCGTCGTCCGGGAGGTCGATCGGGGCGTGGCCCGCGAGATCGCCCCCGGCGCGCTCGTGCTGGCCGACCAGCCCGGCCTGACGGCGCAGGACTGGCGCGACCGGGCGCGAGGCTGGCGTGAGGAGGGGCTGGTCGGCGCCGGGCTCTGCGCGGAGGCTCGGGCGGCCGCCCGCTCCGGCGACCTGGCAGACCTGCGCGCGGCGCTGGAACAGGCGGTGGTGCCTCTGGCCGCGGCCGTGGCGCTGGAGCGCGGCGACCTGCTGGCGCGCACGGCCGACGTCACCGTGGCGCAGATCGTGGACGGCCTGATCTCCGGGGCCGATCCGGCCTCCGCGTTCCGGGCGCTGGCGGGCGTGCTGCCCGGGGCCAGCGACGCCGCGCTGGACTTCGTGGCGGCGGCCTTGCTGCTGGAGCCCGACAGCCCGCCCGTCCACCTGACGCGCGCGCTGATCCGGTTCCAGCACGGCGACGACGCCGGCGCCCAGAGCGACCTGGCGATCGTCGATCGCGCGGCCCCGGACGCGGCGGCGGCGCTGCGCGCGATGATGGAGGCCACCTTTCGCCCGTTCGAATTCTGGCCGGCGCACGAGACGCTGGAGCCGGACCCGACGCTGGACGAGGTGGGCGCCGGGGTGACCCGGAACCTGGACGAGATCCGGGGGGCCATCGCCGTCTACGCCACGCGCCTGCAGGCCATCCGGTCGGCGATCCAGGCCAAGCGGGGCGCCGCCGCGCCGCCGTCGTGGATGCCCCCCGACGTCGGCGCCCTGCTGCCGGGCGGCGCGCTGCCGCTGCGGCGCGAGATGGTGCAGGCCCCGGCCGAGGAGGGCGTCGAGCCGGCGACCGTCGAGGTCGACGAGACGATCGACGTCGCGTCGCAGAGCGTCCCGGCGCTGCTGGCGGAGGCGCAGGCCGACTGGGGCGCGCTGTCCTGGCTCTGCTGGTCGGTCGGGCTGGACCAGGTGGCGCTGCCGGCCTCGATCGAGGAGCGTCCGCTGGTGCCGGTGGCCATGAAGACGATCGTGACCCGTTGCTGGCGGGCCAGGGATCGCCTGCTCAGCGGCGGGCTGCTGGCGCGCGCCAACAACGTCCCCGGATTCTCGTGGCACGGGACCGACGTCGATGCGGCGCCCCAACACCTGGCGCGTCAGATCTCCGAGGAGTACCTGAGGGTCCGCTCGATGTTCATCTGGCTGGCCAGCTTCGACGTCGCGTCGCCGTTCCAGACCGACCTGAAGGCCGACTGAGCTACTTGGCTTCGATGCTGCCGGCCGATCGGCAGGTGTCCAGGCGCTGGCGCCACTGGGCGGCCGCCGGATTCCCGGGGTCGCTGCGCAGCAGGTCGCGGTAGGCGGCGGCGGCCTCGACCCACCGCTGCTCCGCGAACAGCCGGTCCGCGCGCGCCGCCAGGGTCTCGTGTCGTGACGCGGGCGCCGATCGGGCGGGGGCCGGCGCCGCCGCCGGCGGGGGGCTGGCCATCACGGGAGCGGGCGGGGCCTCTGCCTTGGCGGCGGGAGCGCCGCCTGCCCTGTCACGCTCGGACTCGGCGGCGCCCAGTCCCCCGAACGGATCCACGAAGCCTTTCTTCGCCGGTTTGCGCTCAGGCTTGTCAGCGGGCGCCGGCGGCGGCGAGAAGGCCCGGGCCGCCGGGGCGGATCGCACCTCATCGTCGAGCAGGTCGTCCATCGAGCGGCGCGGTGCAGCCAGACCGCCCTTGCCGCTGCTGGCTGTCGCCGCCACCGGGTGCCGATGGGCGCGCGCGGGCGCGGCCAGGTGTGCATTCGACTCGACCGCTGGTTCCAGAGCCTCGTGCTTCGCGCGCGCGCCCGCCTGGGCCGCTGGTTGTGACGCCTGTGCCGGCGCCAGCGCGGCCGGCGCGGTGGCAGGGGCCTCGGCCGGGGGCGCCAGGCCCTGGCGGCCGCGCTCGTAGGTCTTCTCCGGCTCGAGGAAGATCCGGCTGGCCAGCAGGAAGACGGCGACGGCGCCCACGGTGGCCAGGGTCGGCAGCGTCCACTTCCCCTTCAGCCGGCTCCACAATGACAGTCGCGCTGGAGCTGGCGTCCGCAGCACCGGCACCGCCGCGGCGGCCGCGCGCATGATCGCCGCGTGGGCCCGGGCGGGCGGCGCGTCCGCGGCAAGCGTCTGCCGGGCCAGCGATCGAGTCGACTCGAGCGCGGCCAGCTCGGTCTGACAGCCCGGGCAGCCCGACACGTGCGCCTGCACCTCGGCCCTGGCCGTCGCGGAGAGCTCGCCGTACAGCAGCTCGAGCATCAGCGAGCGCGTCTGTTCGCAGTCGGTGGCCATGGGTCCTAGCGCGTGCCTCCCGATTGTGCCGCGCCGGCGCTGCCGTCGCCGGCCAAATCGGCCAGCGCGGCCCGGAGCTTCTCCAGGGCGTAGCGCATCCGGCTCTTCACCGTCGGCTCGGTCGCGCCGACCAGGACGGCGATCTCGGCGAACGGCAGCTCCATCACCTCACGCATCAGGAACACTTCGCGCTGGTCATCGGGGAGGGCGGCGATGGCGCGATCGATGCGGGCCGCGGCCTGGCGTCCGGCCACCACGGCGTCGGCGCCCCGGTCGGGCGAGGGGACGCGGTCATGGAGCGCGATCTCACCCGAGCCGGCGTCCAGCGAGTCGGCCTTTCGCAGCGCCTCGCGCCGGGCGCGGTCGACGCACAGGTTGCGGGCGATCGTGTACAGCCAGGTCGAGAACTTGGCCTGCCCCTTCCAGGCCGGCGCCGCGGCATCCTGCGCATCCCGGACCACCCGCAGGAAGACCTCCTGCAGCAGGTCCTCCGCCACCTCGTCGCGGCGGACGAAGCGGCGGAGGTAGATCCAGATTGGCTTCTCGTAGCGGCCGAGCAGCGCCTCGAACGCCGCGACCTGACCGGCCCGGTACGCGGCCAGGAGCTGCTCGTCCGAGGGATGGC
>Ga0335083_10002676_pt1 | contig 23403 bp, 27 predicted proteins | sample Lox_Sample_42_FD_206716 | JGI IMG/M metagenome (GOLD analysis project Ga0335083, IMG submission 206716) | Soil microbial communities from Loxahatchee National Wildlife Refuge, Florida, United States - Lox_Sample_4.2 | ecosystem: Environmental > Terrestrial > Soil > Wetlands | place: USA...
CCATCGACCTCGGCGAGCTCGCGCTTCCAGGCGGCGCGGTCCCAGATCTCGAGGTGGTCGTTGACCCCGGCGACGACGACGTCGCGGCCGAGCTTCGCGTGCTCGAGCAGGGCGGACGGGATGCTCACCCGCCCCTGCTTGTCCGGCGCGGTCTCGCTGGCGCCGGAGAAGAAGTGGCGCTGCATCCGCCGGCCCTGCTGGCTCAGCGGGTGCAGGGTGGCGAGCGTCGAGTCGCGGTAGTTCTCCCAGCCCTCCGGCGTCCAGGCGTAGACGCAGCCGTCGAAGCCGCGCGTGACGACGATGCCGCCCCCGAACGCCCGGCGGAACTTCGCCGGGAGCGTCAACCGGTTCTTGTCGTCGATCGTGTGCTCGTACTCGCCTAGGAGCATTGGGTGCCGCTTCTCCTACTCACCCGTCATGGTCCACTGTGCCCCACTATAAACCACATTCCTCCACAAGTCCACCCCAATCGGACCACGGCGTAGCCGCGGCCAGGACACAACGCAGCGGACGTCAGTCGGACTTTTCGGCGGCGCGAAGGCGCCCGGCGAGCGTCCGGAGGAGCTCGTGGGTGAGCGAAGGCTCGTGCTTCAACAGCTTCGAGAACGCGCTGCGGCTGATCGTCATCGTGAGCACCTCACCGTCCGCCACGACGCTCGCAGAGCGCGGCGACTCGTCGAGCAGGGCCATCTCGCCGAAGAAGTCGCCGGCCTTGAGCCGGCGCGTGCGACCGCTCGGCGGGACCACACGCACTGCACCGTCGATCAGTACGTAGAAGCCCGAGCCCGGGTCGCCGGCGCGGACGATGGACGTTCCGGTCGCATAGCGCCGGACACGGGCGACCGAAGCGACGTGCTTGAGATGCCGGCGCGAAAGGTTCCGGAAGAGCGGCACCTCGGCGAGCACGGCCACCCAGTCGTGACCCATCCGGTCGTTCTCGCGCTGCCCGGGAAGGACGGCGCGCGCAGTCGAACCCGCAGCGAGCTGGCTCATGGGCGGACCCTACCGCGGTTCAGCCGGCCTGTACATCGCCCGCCGAGAGCTGGTGCCCGTAGGCGCCGCGTCCGGTCAGGACGGCCGCCCCGCACCGAGCGCCGAGGGCGACTGCCTCGTCGATCGGTTCTCCGAGCGCGAGCCCATACGTGAGGCCGGCCGCGAAGCAGTCGCCGCAGCCGTAGGCGTCGGAGACCGGTCCCGGGAGCGGCGCGGCACGGAACGGACCGCCGGGGCGGATCCAGCCGCCGAGCCCGCCTGCGGTCGTGACGACGACGTGTGGCTCCTGCTCGAGCCTGCCGGACTCGAACTGCTCGGCCGCGTCCTCGCTGCTGCCGACGAGCACGTCGACCTCCACGGCCGCCCGGCGGAGCGTCGAGAGCTCTCGCGCCGTGGCGACGAGCACGGGACAGTGACGCGCGGCACGCAGAGCAGCGACGTCCCCGCTCGCGAAGTAGACCGCGGCGCAGCGGCGGAGCTCCTCCCATGGGAGCGAGCCGTCCTCGCCCGACGGCAGGAGCTTGTCGCCGAGCACGGTGATCGTCCGCTCGCCGGCCTCGTCGACGTGCGTGAGTGCCCGCCGCTGCAGTCCGGCCGCGTGACCCGCGTGAACGGTGACGCCGTGCGCCTCGAGCTCCTCGCGGGAACGGCGTCCGAGCTCGTCGTCGGCGAGTGCGGTGAAGAGCAGGCAGGAGCCGGTGAGGTTGGCGAGCTGGACGGCCGCGACGGCTCCGCCGCCCGCGGGCTCCTCCCAGGTCTCGAGCGCGTGCACGATCTCCCCCGGCGCGGGCGCATGGTCGACGCGCGCGAACTCGACCCACTCGACATGACCTACGACGGCGACCTGCACATCTCACATCTTGAACCCGGACTACGTTTCACTCCACAGTGAACGGCGTACCTCCCTTCGAGCGGTTCTACGAGTGCCACAAGGGCGAGGTGCTCGGCTTCCTGCGCCGGCGCGCAGGCCGCGACCGAGCAGACGACCTCTTCCAGGAGACGTTCCTGCGCGCGCTGCGCGCCTACGGCCGGCTCGAGCACGGTGAGCACCTGCGCGCCTGGGTGCTGACGATCGCCGCGAACGCGATCGTGGACGCGGCACGGCGCGAGCGCCCGTCGGCAGAGCTGTCGGTCGAGCCGTCCGGCGAGGACGAGCGTCCGGCCGTCGAGGAACTCGCGCCGCTCACCGAAGAATTGCCGGCGAAGGAGCGCGCAGCGGTTGTCCTTCGCTACGGCTATGACCTCGACTACGACGCGATCGGAGCCGCGCTCGGCTCGAACGAGCAGGCGGCGCGACAGGCGGCCTCCGCCGGCGTGCGGCGGCTGCGGGAGGAGAAGGAGCAGCGATGACCGTCTCGACCGTCCTCGACGAGCGCTTCCGCGCGGCAGCGGCCGCGTCCGGCGAGCTGGACGTGGCCTACGACCTGCTCGACGACACGCCGGTCGGGCCGTTGCTCGTCGGCGTCTCGGATCGCGGCCTCTGCCGCGTCGACTTCGACCCGGAGCCGGAGGCCGAGCTCGAGCGGTTGGCGCGGTACTTCGGGCCACGGGTGCTGCGGGCCCCGAAGGCAGTCGATCGGGCGCGAATCGAGCTGGACGAGTACTTCGCCGGTCACCGGCACGCCTTCGACCTGGAGCTCGACCTCCGTGCGACCCCGGAGTTCCACCGGCGCGTGCTCGCCGAGCTGAACCGGGTCGAGTACGGACATACGACGACCTACGGCGCGCTCGCCGCCCAGGTCGGCGCTCCCCGCGCCGCCCGCGCCGTCGGCACCGTCATGAACCGGAACCCGCTGCCGATCGTCCTCCCCTGCCACCGCGTCGTCGGCGCGAACGGCAGCCTCACCGGCTACGGCGGAGGGCTCGACCGCAAGGAGTGGCTGCTCCGGCTCGAAGGCGCGCTCCTCTAGCGGGACGGCCCGGCGGGTACATGGCGGAGCTTGTAGCCGACGCCCCAGACGTTCACGACCCAGCCGGGCAGCCCGGTTGCGGCGAGCTTCCGCCGCACCCGCGACGCGTGAGACTCGAGCGTGCGTGTCGGCACGTAGGTGCGGAAGCCCCATACGTCCCGCAGCAGTTGCTCGCGCGTGAAGACCCGGTCGGGAGCAGACGCGAGCTTCACGAGCAGCGCGTACTCCTTCCCCGACAGCTCAACCTCCGTGCCGAGCACCGTGACGCGGCGCGCGGCGCGGTCGATGGCGAGCGGACCGATCTCGACGAGCTCGATCCGCGGCGGGCACCGCCGCAAGAGCGCGTGGATCCGCGCCAGCAGCTCCTCGTAGACGAACGGGCGCGGCAAGCAATCGTCGGCGCGGGCCAGGGCGCGGACGCGGGCCGCCGGATCCGCTCCGCCCAGCACGATCACGGGACAGTCGGGGACGACTCCGCGGTCGAGCGCCTCGGCGTCGCCGAGAAGGAGGACGTCGGGATCCGCGGAGCGCGGGAGCTGCTCGGCACGTTCACACGACACGACGTCGAAGCCGTCGTTGCGAAGCTGCCGCTCGAGGAAGCCGCGGACGGCCGGTTCCGGCTCGGCGAGGAGAAGCGCGGTCATGCCACCGAGGCTAGGTGCGGAGAGCCCGCCGCGCCAGATGTCCTTTGGGGAGAAAGCGTGACGAAGCGCTACAGACGGCCCGAGCGCACGACTCCCCAGAGGAGCCAGACCCCGAGCACCGCGGAGAGGGCGAAGCCGATGATCGAGATCACGTTCACGCCGAGGACGATCGGCCCGCCCGTCGCGAAGATCCCGATCAGGCTCGAGCCGATCAGGCCGCCCACCACGATGAGCGCGACGACGAGCCGGTTGAAGAGCGTGTCGAGCTTCGCGAGGAGGTCGTCGAGGCCCTTGTGCACAAAGCCGACCTCGATCTGCCCGTCGCGGATCTCCTCCATGAAATCGTGGAACTGGAACGGCGCCTCGGCGAGCACCTGCGCGTAGCGAACCGCATCTCGCCGCGCACGTCGCGCCACCCGGTCGGGCCTGAACCGCTCGAGCATCAGGTCGCGCGCGTACGGACGCGCGACCTCGAAGACGTTGAAGTCGGGATAGAGCTCGACCCCGACCGAGCCGAGGGTCGCGATCGTTCGATCGAGCAGAAGGAAGCGCGCCGGCAGGTGCAGGTTCATCGAGTAGATGAGCTGGAAGCCCTCGCGGATGACCTGGATCGGGTCGACCTCGCTCAGGCTCGCGCCGTAATAGCGGTAGTAGAGCTCGCGCAGCTCGGCGAGGAACTCCCCCTCCCGCTCCTTCGGATAGCGCACGCCCAGGTCGGCGAGCCGCTTCGGCAGCTGGTCGATGTTCTCGTTCGCGGCGTCGATGAAGAGGCCGGTCAGCTTGGACATGTCGTCGTCGGTGAGCGTCCCCACCGCTCCGAAGTCGACGAGGCCGATCGCGCCGGCCTCGGCCGGAAGGAGGATGTTCGCCGGATGCGGGTCGCCGTGGAAGAAGCCGTGGCGGAAGATCATCGCCATCCATGCCTCCGTGATCCGGAGCGCGATCTCGCGCCGCTCCTCCATCGTCGTCACCGCGAGATCGAGGTCGGCGAGCTGGATTCCGTCGATCCACTCGAGCGTCAGCACGCGCGGCCGCGTGTACTGCCAGTAGACCTTCGGCACCCGGACGTGCGGGTCGCCGGCGAAGTGGCGGTGGAAGTTCTGGGCGTTGCGCCCCTCTTGCCGGTAGTCGAGCTCCTTGCGGATCGAGCGCGCAAACTCGTCGACGAGCTGTCGCGTGTCGACGAAGTCGAACGCCCGGATCCGCTCGCGCGCGAGCCGTGCGGCCTGGTAGAGGAGCCCGAGGTCGGCCTCGATCTTGCTCGGGGCCCCCGGTCGCTGCACCTTGACCGCGACCCGCCGCCCGTTCGGCAAGGTCGCCCGGTGGACCTGTCCGATCGACGCGGCGGCCACCGGCGTCGGCTCGAAGTCGAGGAACAGCCGCTCGAGCGTGTTCCCGAGCTCCTCCTCGATCACCCGCTCGGCCTGCTCGAACGGGAACGGCCGCACGTCGTCCTGCAGGCCGCGTAGCTCGACGACGATGTCGGGCGGCACGACGTCGGGCCGCGTCGAGAGCAGCTGCCCGAACTTCACGAACGTCGGCCCGAGCTCGTCGAGGACCTCGCGCAGGTGCTGCCCGCGGGCGGAGGAAGCGCCGTCCTCGCCTGCCCCGTTCGCGGAGCGGATATCGGCCGTGCGGCCCGGCAGCAGATCGCCGAGCTTGTGCGCCTCGAGGAAGTAGCCGAAGCCGTGGCGCACCATGACCTGTGCGATCTCCGACAGCCGGCCGATGCTGCGGGTCGTGCTCACCGAGGAAAGGCTACGCGGCGAACCTGTCGTCGGCTAGGCGGCGGCCCGGCGGCGGGCTTCGCGGCGCCGCGTCCAGGGACCGGGCGGCACGAGCAGCGACTCGGCATGGAGATACGCGAGCCCGACCGCAGGCAGGTCGGTGAAGCGCTCGACGCAGACGTAGCGGCGACGCCACTCGGGGAAGAACTTGCGGTTGAACGAGTAGAGCCGCTCGAGCTGGAAGACGTTGTCGGCGAGCAGGACCCCGCAGCGCACGAGCCGGCGGAGCGGCGTCGTCACCCGCTCCGCCGCGAGGAAGTCGGTCAGGGCGCAGAAGTTGAGGGACAGCTCGCTCGCGCCGGTGGCGCGGGCCCACGCGAGCGCCTCGACCACGAGGAACTCCGTGAGGCCGTTCGGCGTCTGCGGATGCCGGCGCATCGCGCTCAACGACCAGCCGCCGCCTAGAGCCGTCGGTGCCAGGTGAAGGAACCCGCCGACGTGTCCGCTCGAGTCCTCCGCCAGCGCGAGCACCGTCCCGGGCACGTGCAGGCCGTCGATCGCCATCGAGAAGCCCCGCTCGGGCTCGCCTCGGCGCCACGCGGCCGACACGCCCTCGAGCTCGGCCCGGAGCTCGGGCCCGACCTCGTCGGCAGCGACGACGCAGAACGAGTAGCCGGCCTTGCCGACCCGCGAGACCGACTGCCGCACCTTACGGATCGCCCGCCCCTCGAGCGAGAACACCTGCGGCCGCAGCACCGCCTCCTCCCCCATCGGCACCGGCTTGAGGCCGAGCGCCCGGTAGCGGTCGAGATGCTCGCCGGATGCACCGACGACGGCGAGTCGCCAGCCGCTGGCGCGGACGACGCGCCGCAGCTCGGCGAGAAGCTCGTCGATCTCCGCCTCGTCGCCGACCGGGTCACCGCTCACAAGCGCGGTCCCCGCCACGACGCGATAGGCGAGGAAGGCGCGCCGCGACGGCGAGAAGAGATAGCTCTTGTCCCGCCGCAGGGCGAAGAAGGAGAGGCTGTCGCTGCCGTGGGCCTCCACGAGTGCCCGCGCGAGCCGCCGTTCCCCCACCGTCTGCGCGACGGCATGGCCGAACGGCCGGAGCCAGAAGTAGAGGGCGAGGAAGCCGAGGACGATGCCGAGCCCGAGGAGCGCGTCCCCGCTGCGAGGCGAGAGCTCGATGCCGCGCAGCTCCGTCCCACCGGCGAACGCGGCGATTCCGGCAAGCGCGGCGCCGAGCCCGAGCAGCGGCCGGACGCTCGCCGGGTCGCCGGGCACGTCGAAACGGCCGCGCCACCGGACGAGCGCGGCGAGCAGCAGCAGCGAGATCGTCGCCTCCTCGAAGTCGAGCCCCTTCGCCAGATGCGCGACCGCCGAGGCGACGACCACGCACACCGCTAGCTGCCACGCCCGCCGCCGCCGCTTCGCGAGCGAGCGCGACAGCCAGATCAGGCCGATCGCGCACGCAACGGTGAGAACGCGGGCTGCTTCCGGCCACCCCGGCGGGAGGATCCCCTGGACGATCTCGACCCGATCTGCCATCTCCGGCGTCATGGCCGAGACGAGCCCGATCACGCCGACGAGCGCGGCGGCCCAGGCCAGGAGCCGTTCGGCACTGAGGCCACGCAGCTTCACGCAGCCAGGGTACAACGTGCCCATGAGGGATCTCGGAGAGCCTTCGGTCGACGACGCGGCGGCCGAGGGTCCGGTGCGGATCCCGCTGCCGCGCTGGATGACGCTGCTGTTCGGGCTCGTCGCCGTCGGGCTGGTTCCGTGGATCCTCTACCTGACGTTCACGCTGCCGTCCCGGCACGTCACGTTCCACTACGACACCGCCTGGATCGGCTTCGACGTGGCGCTGCTGGCGTCGTTCGCCGCGACGGCTTGGGCGGCGTTCCGCGGCTCGCAATGGCTCGTTCCCCTGGCCGCCGTGACCGGGACGATGCTCCTCTGCGACGCCTGGTTCGACATCGTCACTTCCCAGAGCGGCGGCGAGATGTGGGAGGCGGTCGCGGAGGCTGCCCTCGCAGAGGTGCCGCTCGCGGGCATCTGTGCCTTCATCGTCTACGACGCCGAGACGTTCCTCGCGGCGACCGCGAACCGCTTCCGCCGCTAGGCGGCCTTACGCGGCCGGCGGCAGATCGCGCGGACCTTCGAGCAGCTTCAACCTGTGCTCGAGCTGGGCGACTCTGAGCTCGAGCTCGTCGAGGTCGTCCCTTGTCACGAGGCTGAGCTCGTCGACGATCCCGCGCAGCGCCGAAAGGGCGCTCTCCGAGAGCCGCACGCGGCTCCCGCGGACACGACTGGGCAGCTCGAGGAGAAGCTCCTCGAGGGTGTCGAGCAGCAGGCGGCTGCTACCGCGCGCGGCCATGCGGCCTCGCACGCCGCCGCTGCCGCCGCTTCTCGCGGCGCGCCTGCGCCGTCCCGCCTGCCGGCTCCGGCGCGAGGTCGAGCAGGCCCGGCGTCGGCTCGGCGGCGAGCGCCGTCTCGGACTGCTGCAGCGCAGCCGTGCCCGGGTCGGGCTTCGGCTGCCACGGCCGCCGCCGTGCAGGCTGGCCGCCGTCGGGCTCCGGGCCGTCGTCCTCCGGGGCCGCGAGCGACTTCCGCCGCGCGTACTCCGGCTCGCGCTCCTTCCAGATCGTGAGGATCGGAGCCGCGAAGAAGATCGAGGAGTAGGCGCCCGAGGTGACGCCGACCATGAGCGCGAAGGCGAAGTCCTTGAGCGTCGCGCCGCCGAGGATGAAGAGGCAGATGATCGGCAGCAGCGTGATGAACGTGGTGGCCAGCGAGCGCCTGATCGTCTCCCACAGCGAGACGTTGGCGATGGTCGCGAACGGCGAGCGGCGCATGAGCGGCACGTTCTCGCGGATGCGGTCGAAGATGATGATCGTGTCGTAGATCGAGTAGCCGAGCACCGTGAGGACGGCGGCCACCGTCGCGACCGAGACCTCTCTGCCCGTCAGCGAGTAGACGCCGACGGTCACGGCTATGTCGTGCAGCATCGCGAGGATCACCGGCATCGCGAACTTGCGGTCGAACCTGATCGCGATGTAGATCGTGATCAGCAGCAGCGAGACGATGATCCCGTAGATCGCGTCGATCGCGATCTGGTGCCCGAAGGTCCCCGAGACGTTCTTCGCGCCGCTCGCGTATGCACCGAGGTCGCTCTTGAGGGTCTGGTTCAGCTTGCTCTGCTCGCCGGGCTTGAGCGACTCCGTCCGGACCTGCCACGACGTGAACTCGCCGTTCGGGTGCCTCCCCTGGCCCTGCACGATCGCGTCGGGCTGGCCCTGCTTCGCCATGAACGACTGGACCGCTCCCGTCGTGTACGGCTGGTGCGTGTTGAACGTGATGTTCGTGCCGCCCTCGAAGTCGATCCCGAGGTTGAGGCCCTGCACGGCGAGTGAGATCACGCCGGCGAGGATCACGGCGCCCGAGATCGCGAACCACGTCTTGCGCTTCCCCATGAAGTCGATCTGCAGCCACTTCGCGGTCTGCTGCCCCTCCGCGCCCATGAAGCGCGGGTTGTCGAACCATTTGAAGCCGCTGAGCAGGCCGAGCATCGCGCGCGTCGCGGCGACCGCGGTGATCAGCGAGATCACGGTGCCGATCAGCAGCATCAGGGCGAACCCCTTCACGTCCGCGGTCGCGATGAGGAACACGACCATCGCGGTGATGATGGTCACGACGTTCGCGTCGAGGATCGTGTGGAAGCCCTTGCCGTAGCCGGCGGCGATGGCGGCGCGCACCGATCGCCCGGCACGCACCTCTTCCTTGATGCGTTCGAACACGACGACGTTCGCGTCTGCTGCAACGCCGATCGTGAGGATCAGGCCGGCGAAGCCCGGCAGCGTGAGCGTGACGTTGAAGAGAAGGATCGCCGCGTAGTAGAGGAGGCCGTAGATCGCGAGGCCGGCGACCGCGACGACGCCGAGGAAGCGGTAGAGGATGAGCAGGAAGATCGCGACGATCAGCAGGCCCGCCGCCGCGGCGAGGATCGCCTGGTGGAGCGAGCTCTTGCCGAGCGTCGCCGAGACGGTGGAGCTCTGGATCGGCTGGAACGTGTACGGGAGCGAGCCGCTCTGGAGCACGAGCGCGGTCTGCTTCGCAGCCTTAGAGCTGGGCTCCGTGATCTGCGCGTTGCCGACGATGCCCTGCGAGAGCTGCGTGGACGTGTAGTCGATGTACGGCGTCTCCTTGAGCTCGCCGTCGAGGACGATCGCGTTGTGGCCCGCGTACTGGTTGATCGTCGCCTGGTCGCTCGTGTTCAGCGCCCCGGCCGGGCCGGCATTGAGACGGCCCCGGGTGTACTCCGCCGCCGTGATCTTCTTGAACTCCTTCGCGCCGTGGCCCGTGAACTGGAGGGTCACGATCGGCTGGCCGGTGTTCGGGTCGACGTCGGCCGTGATCCCCGACTCGACGAGGTCCGAGCCGGTCAGCTGCGGCGGGCCGTTCGGATGCGCGGCAGACGGCGGGTAGTACTTGAAGAGGTACCAGTACTTGCCGGTGGGCGAGGTTCCGTTCGAGCCCGCGCCGATGCAGTTGGCCGCCCCCTTGCACCAGACCGGCTCGGTGTTCGCAGGCACCTTCAGCACCACGGTGTGCGGCGGCTGCTTGCCGTGCTTGTAGGGCAAGAGCAGCTCCTCGAGGCTTCCCGCCGGCCCCTGCACGATCGAATGGAAGATCTTCGTCTTCGTGACCTTCTTGCCCTTGACCGTCTTCGTCACCTTGATGGGGACGGTCTTGAACAGGTAGTAGCCCTGCGGCGAGCTCTTGTTCGCCTGCTTCTGCACGGACGTGAGAAGGCTGTAGAGCGAGGGGAGCGGCGCCGCCTGGTTCCCGTTCACGGTCGGCGGCAGCAGGCTCGTCTCGAAGTCGAACATCTGGAGCTTGCCGGTCGTGCCGACGATCTTCGCGGCCTTGGCGGGATCGTGGACGCCGGCGAGCTGGATCACGATCTCGTTCCCGCCCTGGACGGCGACGTTCGGCGAGGTGACGCCGATCTTGTTGACGCGGCTCTCCATGATGCTCTGGGCCGTCTGCATCTGCTGCGCGTTGATGGTCTGGCCCTTGTCCGGGACCGCGCGGAGGACGACCTCGAGGCCGCCCTGCAGGTCGAGGCCGAGCGTCGGTTTCACGTACAGCGGCGAGCCCGGAACCGCGAGCAGCACCGCGCCGACGAGGGCGGCCACGATTGCGCCCATGAGCAGGAGATAGTTGCGACGCTCTCTCATGAAGGATCCTTCAAAACCGCGGAACAGGTTAGCCGCGCTTCTCCTCTTCCGATGCCTCGTTTCCCGGAATTCCCCCAGACGGGTCAGCGTCCTGCTCCGAGCCGTCTGCGGCCTCTTCAGGCTCAGGTTCGTCCTCGCGCGTCACGCCTGCAATCGCCCGTCGTGCGACCTGGACCTCGACCTTCGGCGCGATCTCGACGGTGACCTGGTCCTCGTCGACGTCCAGGATCGTGCCGTAGATCCCGCCGGCGGTGAGGATCTCGTCGCCGACGCGCAGGTCGCCGATCATCTGCTGCTGCTGGTTCTGCCGCCTCTTCTGCGGGCGAACGACGATCAGCCAGAGGAGAAGGAACGCGACGATGATGATCAGGAAGAACCCCGACCCTCCGCTCGCTGCGATCGTCACTGCATGGCTCCCTTCGCTCGTCCGAGCGCCTCGTCTCTCCACGCGAGGAACTCACCGCGCTCGATGGCCTGTCGCGCCGCGGCGACGAGATCGAGCAGGAAGCGCAAATTATGCAGGCTGAGCAGCCGGAGCCCGAGGATTTCCTGCTGGTTGACGAGATGACGGATGTAGGCCCGGCTGAACCGTGAGCAGGCCGGGCACGAGCACTCCTCGTCGAGCGGGCGCTCGTCACGCGCGAAGCGGGCGTTGCGGAGGTTGAGCCGGCCCTCGGGGGTCAGCGCGCTCCCGGTGCGGGCGGTGCGCGTCGGCAGCACGCAGTCGAACATGTCGACGCCGCGGGCGATCACCTCGAGCACGCCCTCGGGGTCGCCGATCCCCATGAAGTACCGCGGCTTGCCCTCGGGCAAGAGGGTGGCGGCCTCGGTCGCCGCCTCGAACATCGGCTCGCGGTGCTCCCCCACGCTCAGGCCCCCGATCGCGTAGCCGTCGAAGTCGAGCGCGACGAGCTCCTCCGACGAGCGGCGCCTCAGCTCCTCGTCGAGCCCGCCCTGTGTGATCGCGAAGCGGAGCTGGCCCGGCGCGCGCGGCAGGTCGCGCTGGCGCTCGGCCCACGCCGTCGTGCGGCGCACGGCCTCCCCGAGCTCGCGACGCGACACGCCGGCCGGCGAGCAGATGTCGAGGCACATCGCGATGTCGGCGCCGAGCAGCTCCTGGACGCGCGCGGACAGCTCCGGCGTGAAGCGCTCGGCCTTGCCGTCGTAGACCGACCGGAACGTGACACCGTCGTCGTCCGTGGCCAGAAGCGTGTCGCGGAGCGAGAAGACCTGGAAGCCGCCGGAGTCGGTCAGGATCGCACCGTCCCAGCCCATGAACGAGTGCAGGCCTCCGAGCTCGGCGATCAGCGCCTCCCCCGGCCGGAAGTGCAAGTGGTACGCGTTCCCCAGGACGATCTCGGCGCCGAGGTCCCGCAGCTCGCCGGGATCCACCGACTTCACCGTTGCCTTGGTCCCCACCGGCATGAAGGCGGGCGTCCGCACCTCACCGTGCGCCGTCCGGAGGACCCCCGCGCGGGCGGCGCCCTCGCGGGCCGTGACGCTGAAGGCTACGCTCACGGAGCGAGCCTAGCCTCGCCCGATCACGCTAATCTCGAAGACGATGGCCGGCTGGGGTCCCTACTTCTTCAACAGGCGGCGCCGGTACCGGGAAGAGCGACTCCTCGGGTACATCCATCGCGAGCACCAGCGTGGCCGGCACCTCTCGGAGATCCTCGAAGACCCATACGTCAAGCGCTGCGGCTCTCGTGAGTTCGTCTGGGAGACGCTGCGCGACACTCCGCTGATCGAGTTGCTCGACCGGGACATCCGGGAGGCGTTCGAGCGGGCGAGCGCCACGCTCTAGGTCGCTACCCGCGGCACTCGTCCGGCGAGACCGCGAACTGCTGGGTTGACGTCCGGCCCAGCACGGAAAACGTGATCGAGACGGTGCCGGGGCGGCACGTCGAGCCTCTGACGAAAACGCTTGCTCCGTCGCGTGCGCGCAAGTTGTCCTGCTGAGACGCGCCACGACGGCCGCGGCAGCGGCAGCACGCGGTCCACTGCGTAGCGGCGAACCAGCCACGTCGTCAGCGGCAGCGCCACGAAGCCGGTCAGCGCCACCGGCCGCAGCGCAAGGAAGGGCGCGAAGCCGGTCGCGGCGACTACGAGAGCGACGACGCCGAAAGAAACGGGCGCCTCCGTCTCGTCAACAACCATCATGCGGATCCACCAAGCGGCGACGAGGACGATCGCGACCGCGACGACGAGGTCGGCGTCGAGGCTCCACGCGCCGGTGACCACAAATGGCCCCGGCCGCCGGAACGGTTGTGGAAGCAGGCCGAGCTCGGCGAAACCGAGCGCGAGAATCCCGAGGGTCAGAAACGCGCCGACATAGCCCAGCAGAACAGCCCAGAGCAGCCGCCAGAAGGTCGGGCGTGCCGGTTGAGCCGGCGCCTCCATGGCGAACCCGCTCGTGCGGCGAGCGTACCGCCGGGGACGTCTGCTGTCACGTCCGTGTCCCCGGGAACCACCCGTAGATGCGTGCCGCGAGCTCCGCGTCACGCGCGGGCTGCGGGGCCATACCGAGCTCGTTCTCACGGATTCGGGCGAGCTCCGCCGCGAGCGCGCGGAGCGGCGCGTTGCTCCCGAGCAGGGTGGCGATGCGCACGGAGTACGGCGCGAACTCCTCGAGCTGCGCGTGCAGCTCTCGCTCGCCGCCATCGCGCCAGAAGTCCCGCCACTCGTTCGCGCTCCGAGGCCTCACCGGTTGTGATTCACGGCCTCGACGTTGTTGCCGTCGGGATCGAGCACGAACGCGCCGACGTAGCCCGGGTGGTACTCCGGCCGCTCGCCCGGGCCGCCGTTGTCGCGGTAGCCCGCCGAGGTGGCCTCCCGATGGAACTCCGCGACCGTCTCGTCGTCGGCGACCGGGAAGGCGAGATGGGCATGCTCGGTCGGCGGGCGGCCGTCCGCGACGAGCGCGAAGTGACGGCCGCCGTGGGCGACGAAGACGTAGTCCGGCAGGTCCCCCTCGCCAACCCGCAGCCCCAGCACCGGCGCCACGGTCTCCCAGAAGCGGCGGCTCGCTTCGAGATCCGCGACGCCGAGCCAGAGGTGGTCGATCGGCGGCCCGCTCTCGGTGCGTTCCGGACGATGCATGGCCTCGATGCTGTTGCCGTCGGGATCGAGCAGGAAGGCGCCGTAGTAGTCGGGCGTGTACGGCGGCCGAGCGCCGGGCTCGCCGTCGCTCATGTAGCCGGCCTCCACCCCGCGCCGCCAGAAGGCTTCGACGTCCTCGCGTGACGGGGCCGCGAAGCCGATGTGGAGATGCCTGGTGAGCGGCCGGTCCTCCTCCACCGGAGCGATGGAGAAGACGTCCCACTCGAGGAACTCCTCTCCCTGCGGCTCGGCGGCGAGAACCGTCGAGTAGAACGCTCGGGAAGCCGCGAGATCCGAGACCCTGATCGTGACGTGATCGAGCATCAGAGGATCAGCATCGCGTCCCCGAACGAGTAGAAGCGGTAACGCTCCTCGATCGCGAGCCGGTAGAGCCTGCGCGTCTCCTCGATCCCGGCGAACGCCATCACGAGCGCGAGCAGCGTCGAGCGCGGCAGGTGGAAGTTCGTCAGGAGCGCGTCGACGCGCCGGAACCTGAAGCCGGGCGTGATGAACAGCTCGGTGCGGCCGGCGGGCGCCCCGCCGAGGGCGACCGTCTCGACCACGCGCACCGTCGTGGTGCCGACGGCGAGGACACGGTCGGCCGCGTGGATCCGCTCCCACGTCGCAGGCTCGACCGCGTAGCGCTCGCCGTGGATCCGGTGCTCCTCGAGCCGCTCCTCGGTGACGGGCCGGAAGGTGTCGAGGCCGACGTGGAGCGTCACCTGCACCGGTTCGAGCCGCGCGAGCAGTTCCGGGGTGAAGTGCAGGCCGGCGGTCGGAGCCGCTGCCGAGCCCGGCTCGCGCGCATAGACGGTCTGGTAGCGGGAGGGATCGCCGAGCGGCGCCGTGATGTACGGCGGCAGAGGGGTCTCGCCTGCAGGCTCGCCCTCGAGCCGCAGGCGCCAGCGTCCCTCGCCGAGGTGCTCGAGCAGCTCCACCGGCCCGTACCTGCGGCCCGGATGTAGCCGTCGCGTGGGCCGGGCGAGTGCCTCCCAGGTCCCATCCTCGAGGCGCTCGAGCAGCAGCACCTCGCCGCGCGGCGAGGCGATGGGGATCCGCGCCGGCACGACCTTCGTGTCGTTGACGACGGCCAGCTCTCCCCGTAGCTCGTCCGGCAGCTCGCCGAACGTGCGGTGCCGGACGACGCCCGTCTCGCGCTCGTAGACGAGGAGCCGCGAGGCGTCACGGCGCTCCGCCGGATGCTGCGCGATCAGCTCCGGCGGCAGCTCGTAGTCGAGCTCCGAGAGATCCATCCGACCCGAGTTCTATCGTCGCTTCCGTGGACATGGACGCGATCGCCCGCGCGCAGCAGCGCATCGAAGACGCGGCATCCGGCCGCACCGATCCCGCCGCGGTCGACGCGGCGCTGCAGCGGGCACGGATCGCCGTCGAGTCGCTGGCGGCCACGACGGCGCGCTTCGAGGCGGGATTGCCCGCGGCGATCCAGGACGGTCTCCGCGAGCACTTCCGGCCGAGCGCCCGCCACCTCGCCGAGGTGCGAGGCCTGACGAACCAGGCCATCAGGCGTCTCGAGCGGATCGAGGGAGACATCCTCGCAGAGCGGCACGCCCGCGTCGACGACCTCGCCCTGCTCGTCGACCTCATCGCCTCGAGCTGGCACAGCGTCGATCGCTGCGTTCGCAGTGTCGAGGAGCGGCTGGTGAAGCTCGAGGAGGGACTGACGCGCGACGGCGCCGTCGTCTACCGCCTCGACGAGCGTCAAGCAGCCGGCTGAGAAGCCTGTACGGGTAGGACGAGCACGAAGCGGCTGCCGTGCCCGGGCACGCTGTGCAGCTCGAGCCGACCGCCGAGCGCGAGCGCGAGCTCTCGCGCGATCGCCAGGCCGAGCCCCGTGCCGCCGTCCTCGCCGGACCAGAACGGCCGGAAGATCCGCTCCTCCTCCTGCGGCGCGATCCCCGGCCCCGTGTCCGCGACCGCGACCATGACCTCGCCGTCCTCGCGGCCGAGCCCGAGGTCGACGCGTCCCCCCTCGGGCGTCCAGTGGAGCGCGTTCGCGAGCAGGTTCGTGACGATCTGCAACACCCGGTCGCCGTCGGTGACGAGCACGGCTCCCTCCCCGAGCGCAAGCTCGTACTCGATCCCACGGGTCCGCGCCTCCTCCGCGAACGTCGCATAGGCGCGCTCGCAGAGGGCTCGCATGTCGACCTCCTCGCGGAGCAGCGCGAAGCGGCGCGCGTCGAGCTTGGCCAGGTCGAGGACGTCGCCGACGAGGCGCTCGAGCCGCATCGCTTCCTCCGCGACGACCTCGAGGGACCGCTCCCGCGCGGTCTCGTCCTCGACGACGCCCTCGCGCAGCGCGGAGACGTGGCCGCGGATCGCGGTGAGCGGAGTCCGGAGCTCGTGCGACACCGACATGAGGAAGTTGCGGGAGAGCTGTTCCGATTCCGCGAGCTTCGCCGTCATCTCGTCGAAGCGGGCGGCGAGCCGCTCGACCTCGGTGCCGCCGCCGGTGCGCGCAGGCACTGCGACGTCGTAGTGGCCCGCGGCGACCTCGTCCGCAGCCTCGGCGAGCGCCTCGAGCGGCTGCGCGATCCGGCCGGCCAGGTAGACGACGAGGACGCCCGCGATCGGGATCCCGATCCCGAAGGCGAGCGCGAGCTCCCACGCGAGCTGGAGCCAGCGACTCCGCAGTGCCGACTCGGGCTCGCCGACGACGAGCCACCCGACAGGGTCCACCGAGCCGAGGCTGACCGGCTGCGCAACGCCGAGATAGTCGGTGCCGCGTACGTGGAGGTCGAATGCCTGGGGCTTGCTGCCCTGGAGCGCTGCGGGAGGAACTGCGCTCCTCGGGATCTCGGGCAGCGGCCCGGCCTGGAGCAGGGCATGGGGTACGACGGGCACCCAGAACACCCTGTCCACGCCGAGCGCGCGTTTGAGATTCGCGAGCGAGACGTGTCCCACGCCAGCCTGCCGCTCGTAGAGCGGCACGATCCCGGCCGACTCCGCCCGCAGCTCGGCGGCCGCGTGCGCGCGGGTGTTGCTCTGGAAGAAGCGGACGGCGATCAGCGTGGCGACGAGGCCGGCGAGCACGATGCCGAGCAGGAACAGCGCCGGCAGCCGAAAGCGCAGTGATCTGAACATCGGGTCCTACTCGGCGGCAGCGGGCGCCGGGGCGGCCTTGTAGCCGATCCCCCACACGGTGACGATCGGCGCCGCGTCACCGAGCTTCCGCCGCAGCTGGCGGACGTGGACGTCGACGGTGCGGGTGTCGCCCGCGAACGTGTAACCCCACACGCGTTCGAGCAGCTGGTCGCGCGTGAGGACGAGGCCCCGGTGATCGAGCAGCTCCCAGAGGAGATCGAACTCCTTGGGCGCCAGCTTGATCTCCTCGTCGCCGACCCGGCACTCTCGCCGGCCCGCGTCGAGCACGAGCTCGCCGTGCTGCATCACTCCGGACTCCGGCTTCTTCCGTCCGGCGCTGCGGCGGAGGATCGCGCGCACCCTCGCCACGAGCTCGCGGGGGTTGAACGGCTTCGTGAGGTAGTCGTCGGCCCCGACCTCGAGGCCCGCGATCTTGTCGAGGTCGTCGTCGCGTGCCGTCAGCATCAGCACGGGCAGGGTGCTCGTCTCGCGGATGCGCCGGCAGACCTCCATCCCGTCGAGGTCGGGCAGCATCAGATCCAGGATGACGAGGGCGGGCGCCTCGGAATGGACCAGGCTCAACGCCTCGCGGCCGCTGGCGGTCATCCGGACCGTGAAACCGTCCTTGCGCAGGTATGCCGAGACGAACGAGGCGATCGCCTGCTCGTCCTCGACCACGAGAATCGTCTGCGGCTCGCCCACCACTGCCGTCACCCTCGTCCGATCGTGAGACGCAGCTTCCGCGTCGGCAGCGAGCGCGCGGTGCGGCCGTCGATGGCGTAGGTCCCGTCGGTGCGCGGGTCGAAGGAGGAGCCGTGCAGCTTCACGTTGCCTTGACCCCCCGCGAAGAGGTACACGCCGGATCCGCGCACGACCACGCGGTAGTAACCGTCCGCCGCGTAGAAGCGGTAGCCGCTGCCGTTGAACTCCGTCCCGGCAATCGTGTGCCCCTTGGTGTGCCACTCGACCGCACGGGGCTTGGACAAATCGCCCGTTGGCCCGGCAACGGCCTGCGGCCCCTGGCTGCCTCGAGACGGCACCTGGTAGATGTCGACCCGGGCCTGGTTCTGCGGCTTGACGCTGCCGAGGACGAAGCCGTGCACGACGAGGGTGACGACCGCATGACCGTTGACGCCGCCGTCCCCTCTGGCCTCACGGACGACGAGGAAGCCCGGCTTCCCGGACCCGTGCGCGCGTGCGATCGCTACGGCCGGCAGCATGAGCGCCGCGAGAATCGCGCAGCTGAGCAGAAACCGCCTCATGGGCGCTCCCAGGGTACTCGCTGCTCATTTCGAAACCGTTTGCACTTTCGCTAATACGAGTAGAAGCCGCGGCCGCTCTTGCGCCCCAGGAGGCCGGCGTTCGCCATCGCAACGAGGCGTGCCGGCGGCGCCATCCGGGGCTCCCGAAGCTTCTCCCAGAGCGCTTCGCTTGCGTGCACATGGACGTCGATCCCGACGAGGTCGACGAGCTCGCACGGCCCCATCGGCCACCCGGCTCCGTGCTTCATGCCCGCGTCGAGGTCGGCTGGCGTCACTCGTGCCTCGTCGAGGACGCGGACGCAGTCGTTCAGGAGCGGAATCAGGATCCGGTTGACGACGAAGCCCGGCGTGTCGTGACAACGGATCGGATGCTTGCCGAGCCGCTCACCGAGCTCGTAGGCGGTGTCGAACGCCTCGTCCGAGGTGCGCTCGGCACGGACGATCTCCACGAGCGGCATGAGGGGCGCAGGGTTGAAGAAGTGCATCCCCACCACCCGCTCGGGCGTCGAGGTCGCGGCGGCGATCTCGGTGACCGAGAGCGCGGACGTGTTGGTCGCGAGGACTGCGTCGGCCCGGCAGACGCGCTCGAGCTCGGCGAACAGCTCGCGCTTCGGCTCGAGCTCCTCGACGATCGCCTCGATCACCACGTCGCAGTCGCCGAGGTCGGCGACATCGGTCGTCAGCGCGAGCAGGCCGATCTCGAAGGATTCGATCTGGTCCTTCTCCACCTTGCGCGAGAGAAAGTGCTCGATCCGGCCGCGAGCCGTCTCCCCCAGCTCGTCGGTCACCTCCCGCCCGACCGTCTCGAGCCCCGCCTCGACGGCGAGCTGCGCGATTCCCGCGCCCATGGCCCCCAGGCCGACGACTCCGATCTTCACGCGGCGGAGCCTAGACCGCAGGCGTAGAGTCGCGCGCATGCAGGTGAGCGAGGGCACGATCGCCTTCGGCGAGGCGGAGACCTGGTACCGCGTTACCGGCGAGCTGCGGCCCGGCGACGCGTCGGCGCCGGCGCCGCTCGTCGCCCTCCACGGCGGCCCCGGCGCGACGCACGACTACCTCCTCTCGCTCGTCGACCTCGCCGACGGCCGGGCGGTCGTCCACTACGACCAGGTAGGGAACGGGCGCAGCACCCACTACCCCGACCGCGGCGCCGAGTTCTGGACGGTGGATCTCTTCGTCCGCGAGCTGCACAACCTCGTCGACGCGCTCGGGATCGCCGGGCGCCACCACGTCCTCGGCCAGTCCTGGGGCGGCTTCCTCGCCGAGGAGTATGCGCTCACGCACCCGGCCGGTCTGCAGTCGCTCGTCCTCGCCGACACCGCCGCGTCGTGGGCCGACTTCGCGACCGAGGCGGGCAAGCTCCGGGCGGAGCTCCCGGAGGGCGTGCAGACGACGCTCGAGAGGCACGAGACGGCGGGCACCTACGACGACCCGGAGTACATGGAGGCCTGCCTCGTCTTCTACGCGCGCCACCTCTGCCGGATCCCGTGGCCGCGTGAGGTCACCGCGACCTTCGAGCAGCTCGAGCGAGACCCGACCGTGTACCGCACCATGAACGGCCCGAGCGAGTTCCACATCATCGGCTCCTGCAAGGACTGGCAGGTCAAGGACCGGCTCCACGAGATCCGCGTCCCGACCCTGCTGGTCTCCGGCCGCCACGACGAGGCGACACCGGCGCTACAGCAGGTCCTGCTCGACGGCATCGCCGGCTCGGAGTGGGTCTGCTTCGAGGACTCCTCCCACATGCCGCACGTCGAGGAGCGCGAGCGCTACATGCGGGTCGTCGGCGACTGGCTCGCGCAGCACGACTGATCGGCACCGCGATCTATCCTCAGCGGAGTGAGCGTTCCCGTGCTGCGGCATCTCCCCGATCCCTGGCGCAAGATCGTCGACTGGCTCGTCACGCTCGCGGTGGCGGTGGGGTTCGTGCTCGCATTCGAGGCCGCGGTCGCGAAGCCCTACCGAATCCCCTCGGCGTCGATGGAGAACACCCTCGACTGCGCCAGGCCCGGCCCCGAGTGCCTCGGCTCGACGAGCGACCGGGTGCTCGTCAACCGCCTCGCCTACGACTTCGGGAGCCCGCAGCGGGGCCAGATCGTCGTCTTCAAGGCTCCGGCAAGGGCGAGCGGTTGCGCGGCGGGCGACGGTGGCACCACGTTCGTCAAGCGCCTCATCGGGTTGCCGGGCGAGACGGTGCGGGAAGACCACCACGGATTCATCTGGATCCGCCGGCCGGGTGACAGGACGTGGATCAAGCTCCGCGAGCCCTATCTCTCGAGGCAGAGCCGCCTCGGCGACACGGCGCATTTCGGCCGCAGCTGCCGCGTGCCGAAGGGTGAGTACTTCATGCTCGGCGACAACCGGCCCGACTCGTGTGACTCACGCTCCTGGGGATCCGTCCCGCGGGGCGATCTGATCGGGCCGGTGATCTTCACCTACTGGCCGCTCGGCAGGCTCTCGTACCACCAGGGCGGCTGGTAGCCGGCGGCTAGACGCGCTCGATCACGGCGGCGATGGCCTGGCCGAAGCCGATGCACATCGTCGCGAGCCCGTAGCGGGCGTTCCGGCGCTCGAGCTCCGAGACGAGCGTCGCCGTGATACGGGCGCCGGTCGCGCCGAGTGGATGGCCGAGCGAGATGCCGCCGCCGTTCGGGTTCACGTCGCCGGCCTCGTAGCGCTCCTGCAGGCCGGTGTCGGCGAGGAACTGGCCGACGACCGAGGCGAACGCCTCGTTCACCTCGATCACGTCGATCTCGTCCCACGTCAGCCCTGCCTTGGCCAGCGCCTTCGCCGACGCCTCGGGGTTGCCGTGCAGCATCAGGTGCGGGTCGACGCCGACGACCCCGAAGGAGACGAACCGCGCGCGAGGCTCGAGCCCGAGCTCCGTCACCTTCGCCTCCGAGGCGACGAGCACCGCGGCCGAGCCGTCGACGATCTGGGACGAGTTCCCCGCAGTCACGACGCCGTCCGGGATGAACGCCGGCTGGAGCGCCGCCATCTTCTCGAGCGTCGTCTCGCGCCGCACCGCCTCGTCGACGGCGAAGCGGACGCGCGTGAGCGTCGCGCCGCCGCCTGACGCCTCGGGATCCGGGACGTCGAGCTCGATCGGGACGACCTCCCTGTCGAGACGCCCCTCGTCGATCGCGCGCGCGGCGCGCCGGTGCGACTCGTACGAGATGCGGTCCAGCTCCTCGCGCGCCAGCCCCCACTGCTTCGCGATCTCCTCGGCCGAGATGCCCTGCATCACGACCTCGTGGCGCTCCCAGACGAGCGGCGACATCGAGCCGTTGTTCGACCCCATCGGGACGCGCGACATCATCTCGACGCCGCCCGAGACGACGAGGTCGAGCTGACCGGACCAGACGGCCGCGGCGGCGTTGAAGTTCGTCTGCATCGAGGAGCCGCACTGGCGGTCGACCGTCGTCCCCGCGACCGAGACCGGCCAGCCGGCGGTGAGCGCGACGTTGCGGCCGATGTTCCACGCCTGCTCGTCGATCTGCGTCACGCAGCCCCATTGCACGTCCTCGATCTGGGCGGGATCGACGTCGTTCCGTGTGACGAGCGCGTTCACGACCTGCGCCGAGAGCTCGTCGCCGCGGATGTGCGAGAGCGTGCCGTTCTTCTTCCCGATCGGGCTCCGGACGGCGTCGACGATCAGTGCGCCGGGCCTTGTTGCACCAGATTCGGCCATGCAAGAGACTGTACCTCGGTTGATGCTGCGCAAGAACGCGAAGATCGAGCTGCTGAAGCGGGTCCCGCTGTTCGAGCGCTGCTCGAAGCGCGAGCTCGCGGAGATCGCCGGACTCGCCGACGAGCTGGACCTGCCCGCCGGGCGTGACCTCACGCGCGAAGGCGCGGGCGGCTTCGAGTTCATCGTCCTCGTCGAGGGAGAGGCCGACGTCATGCGCAAAGGACGCGTCGTCAACGAGCTCGGCCCCGGCGACTTCGTCGGCGAGATCGCTCTCGTCACCCGTCAGCCGCGGACCGCCACCGTCCGGACGCGCGGCCCGGCCCGCATCCTCGTCGTCTCCGCGACCGGCTTCCGCGCGCTGATGCACGACGTGCCGTCGATTCAGGACAAGGTGCTCGCGGCGATCACCGCACGGATCCCGGACGAGTACGAGTAGCGGCTAGTTCAGGTGCGGGACGTGTGGCTCGCGCACATGCGCGAGGAACGTCGGCGCAGCGAGCTCGATCACGAGCCGCTTGCCCGGTGTGTCGGCGGCTCCGACCTCCCTGAAGGTGTGGCCGACGTCGCCGCCGAGCACGACCGGCCCCTCGTCGGTCTCCACGACGACGACCTGGTGGCCGCGCGTCTCACCCGGCGCCGGCACGATTCGGATGCCCGTGAGGATCTCCGCCTCGCCGTCGTGCTCGACGTAGTTCGCGCCGGGGAAGTCGATCCACTCGCGGATCGTGTAGTCGTCCTGCGTCCGCGCGTCCTCGAGCTCGATTCGCTGTACATGGATCGGGATGCGCGGAAAGAGCCGATTGGCGCCGTGATGGTCGAAGTGCATGTGCGTGATGATCACGTGCGCGACGCTCTGGACGACCTCGTCGGGCAGCGGGTGCACGGTCGGATGAAAGAACTCGTCTAGCTCCGGCGTCGACTCGATCATCCCGGTGTCGACGAGGACGAGCCCGTCCGGATGCTCGATGGTGTGGGAGAAGCACGGCCACGCGGCGCCGTCGACCACGAGCTCACACGTCAGGTGGATGCCGATATCGTCACGCTTGAGCACCGGCTGAGCATATGGCGACGACGACCGAAGAGTGGATCGAGGTTCATTCCCCGTACAGCGGCGAGGTGGTCGGCCGCGCGCCGAAATCCGGTGCCGACGATGCACGCCGCGCAGTCGACGCTGCAGCCCATGCGCTCGAGAACCCGCTCCCGGCACATGAGCGGGCCGCGATCCTCGACCGCGTCGCGGGACTCCTGCGCGAGCGGCACGAGGATATGGCACGGACGATCTGCGCCGAGGCCGCCAAGCCGATCAAGACTGCGCGCGTCGAGGCGTCACGGGCGGTCTCGACATACACGTTCGCGGCGGTCGAGGCGCGCAAGCTCGCGGGCGACGTCGTCCCGATGGACGCCTCGGAGGCCGGTGAGGGCAAGGTCGCCTTCACCCTCCGCCGCCCGATCGGGGTCATCGGTGCCATCTCGCCGTTCAACTTCCCGTGCAACCTCGTCGCGCACAAGCTCGCGCCGGCGCTCGCCGCGGGTTGCCCGGTCGTGCTCAAGCCGGCGAGCCAGACTCCGCTGTCGGCGCTGCTGCTGGCGGAGCTCGAGCAGGAAGCAGGCCTGCCGGACGGCTGGCTCAGCGTCCTCGTCGGCCCGTCCGCCGAGATCGGCGACGTGCTCGTCGGGGACGAGCGGGTCCGGATGATCACGTTCACCGGCTCGAGCGGCGTCGGCTGGAGCATCG
>Ga0335083_10002679_pt1 | contig 23389 bp, 22 predicted proteins | sample Lox_Sample_42_FD_206716 | JGI IMG/M metagenome (GOLD analysis project Ga0335083, IMG submission 206716) | Soil microbial communities from Loxahatchee National Wildlife Refuge, Florida, United States - Lox_Sample_4.2 | ecosystem: Environmental > Terrestrial > Soil > Wetlands | place: USA...
GCAATGATCCGTTTTGTGGTGCCCTGAACGTCAGGCGCGCCGGCTGACAACCCATCGGTGCTTGCCGATCCGTCGGCTGGGTGTGAAGCCGTGGCGCTCGAACATCGCCAGAGTGCCGTTGTGGAGAAACGGTCCCGACACCTTGCGGCCGTTCGTGTCCTCGGGGTAGCTCTCGACGTACCGCCGCCGAGCCGGGCGACCTCCGCCCACGCGCCGGCGAGCGCCGCGTCGGCAACCCCTCGTTGGCGATGAGTCCGTCCGACGAAGAAGCACGTGATCCGCCAATCCGGAAGCTGTCGAAGTCCATCCCGATATGCCCTCTGATGCTTGATCCGGGGCAGCTCCTCGGTCGGGCCGAACTGGCACCACCCGATGCACGGCTCACCGTCGAACACGAGCGCGGCGTGCGCCCGCCCCTCCCGCACACGCGTCTCCTTCAGAGCGCGTCGCTGCTCGGGCGTGTAGCCGTGCGGCCGGCCCTCCTCGTGAAAGCCCAGGCACCAGCAGCCGTCCCAGACACCGTGATGATCCTCGGCCAGCCCCGCGAAGTCAGACCAGGTGGACACGTCGAGTGGCCTGATGGCGAGCGCCATCTTCTGATCATGCGGACTCAGACGTGAGCTCCGGCCACACCGACGCGCAACACTCCACGACAGTCGCCCCGCGCGGGCGACGCGAGCGGAATCTCGCCGCTCCTAACGACAGGCCGGAGCCACTGAGGACGACATTGCCGAGCGCAGGCGACTCCTAGCTGACGAGCACCTGCGCTTCGAATCTGGCGTCGGATTATTCGTCCGGTTCGTCCTCGCCCTCGTCCTCGTCCTCCACTCTGCCAAACGTGCCCTCGTCGACGTGCTCCTCCTCCTCCTGGCCCTTGGCGAAGCTGCCGAGCTGCGCGCCCTCGGGAAAGTCTTCGAGGTCTTCCTGCCCGGTCGCGAAGCCTCCTACGGTTTTGTCCGGCTTGAACTCTTCAGGGTTGTCCTGACCTTCGGCAAACCCCCCGCCCGTCCGTCCGAAGGGGCGGCCCGGATGCGTTCCATGGCGATCGCTGGTCACGTCGTCTCCTCGTGTTAGCGGTTGGAAGCTGTTGTCAGCTTAACGCCGCGCTCATCGCCTGCCTAGGTGCTTGCACGTCTATGGCAGTCGCTATGTGCCCACGACCTCCCGTCGTCACTGGACCTGTCGGCCGCGCATCCAGTTAGCGTTGGCCTGCGGGCGCGCCGGCGCGGACAGACGACGACGGCGGAGGGTGGAATGAACGACTTCGATGTGGGTTCGCTGCGGGATGCGATCAGCGGCGGAGTCTCGCTTCCCGGCGAGACGGCATACGATGACGCTGTTGCGATCTGGAACGGGGTGATCGAACGGCGCCGCCTCGCCGGGCTGGCGTCGGACAATCTCGTCGGCGCTGAAGTCGTCACAGCAGACGGCAGCGTCCTGCGGGCTTCGGAGAGCGAATACGATGAACTGTTCTGGGCGCTGCGCGGTGGAGGGCGAACGTGGCTACGACCCTGAGAACGTCTTCCACCTCAACGCCAACATCCGGCCGGCAGTTCCTTGAGACCGCTGCCGCAAGCCGGAGCGGAGCGCGGGTGATGACGCTCGCCAGCTTCCGGCGTCCTCGTGACGTCTAGGCTTCGTCTGATGGCGGTCGGATCCGGGCTCCCGCACCTGTACGGCTATCCGTTCGAGGTCCGCTACAGCGGCGGATCGCTGGTGCGAACGAGGGCCGCAGCCGATATCGCCGCTGCCGCCTACACCTACTTCAGTCGCCTTTTTTCAGCGGTTGAGCCGGACATCGCCATCGTCGTGGCCGACGAGGCGGACTGGCCGGGAACCGGCCCGTACGGGCTGCCGTTCTTCAGGGATGATCCCGGCGAGATCCGTCCCGGCGTCGTGGTGATGCCCGCCGGCGGCGGAGACTTCTGGACCGAAATCGCACACGATCTCCGCGACGCGTCACCGCGCGGATACGCGAGGTTGCTCGCGGCATACCCGGACGGGGCAGCCGGCTTGGACCTGCAGCCGTTCTTCGACCTCATCACGATTCACGAGCTCGGTCACGCGTTTGAGACGCTTGGAGACCTGAGGTTGCCGACCTTCTGGTTGAGCGAGATCTTTGTCAATCTGGCCCTCCACGCCTTCGTCGCAACCCAGCTGCCCGAGAGTCTGAACACGCTCGAGGTGCTCCCGACCGTCGGAGCGGGAAGCCGGCGGCTCGGCGCTCGGATGCGCGCCGAGGGCTACACCACGTTGGATGAGTTCGAAGCCCACTACACGGGTGGGGATGACCCAATGAGCCCGTTGAACTACGTGTGGTTCCAGTATCGGTGGCAGCGGCTCGCGGCAAAGATGTTCGATGCCGACGGCCAGGACGGACTGGTTCGCTTCTGGGATTGCTTTCACGCCACGGATCGCGTCGGCTCCACCGAAGCCACGGCGGCGTCACTGGCGCCAATACTGACGACCGAGGTGAGCCCGATCCTGGGCCGAGCCGTCAAAGGTTGGCGATAGACCCGCCGAGCGTTCTGGCGGTAGGTGATCACGATCGCTGCGCCGTCGCGACCGCGGTCGCGGTCGTCGCCCTCAGTGTCCGCCGGCGCACGCCGACCAAGATCGCGCCGCCCGCCGCGATGCCGCCCGCGACGAGCACCGAGGCCTCGTAGGACGCCGACTCGATAATCGAGCCGCCGAGTGCCTGGCCCGCCGCGATGCCGGCCACGATCCCTGTGACCATCACCGCGTAAGCCTCGGTCACTGTTCCCGACGGCGCAACGTCGTCGAGCAGCGTCGAGCAGATCACGGATGCGGGAGCGAGCAGCGTGCCGGCGATCACGAGCAGCACCGCGAGCGGCAGGTAGTCGCTCGGGAGCGCGAGCAATGCGTAACCCGTACCGAGCCCGAGCATCACGCCGGCGAGTCGCGGCGGCAGCGTACCCGGCCAGTTGCGCGCGCCGTACACGACGCCGCCGATCAGGCTCCCGAGTGACAGGCAGGCGAGCAGCACGCCGCCCGCCGACGCCGAGCCGCGTTCGAGCGTGAACGCCGGCACCGCGACCTGGACGACTCCGAACGCGATGCCGAACATCAGAAGCACGCCGCACACGGTCCGCATGCCCGGCGCAGCGAGGGGACCGAGCCAGCCGGCCTCGTGGCGCATTCCGCGCCAGCGGCGCGAAGCGGACGTCAGCGAGAACGCGACGGCCGCGCTCGCGCCGAGCGTCGCGGCGATCAGGACCGCGGCGGTCGGGGATGCGACGGCGACGATCAGCGCGACGATTGCGGGCGCCGTCACGACCGAGATCTCGAACGCGATCGCCACCATCGCGTAGGCCGTCTCGCGCTGTTCGTCGTTCTCGGCGAGCATGCTCCACAGCGACCGCATCGGGGCCGGCAACTGAGCGACCGTCGAGCCGCCGAACGCCGCGATGACCGCGAGCAGCCAGCCCTCCGCGTGCTCGTGCGCCGCGAGGACCAGCACGACGAGTGCCGGCACATGGCAGGCCGCGACCGCGCGCAGGACAAGGCCCTGACCGAGCCGGTCCATCAGCCGCCCTTGCGCGACCGATCCGAACGCGCTCGCGAGGCTGAAGGCGCCGAGGATCCGGCCGGCATCAGCGAGCGAGCCGGTCGCGTCGCGCGCGAGCAGCAGGATGCTGAGACCGAACATGCCGATCGGGACCGCGCCGGCGATCGACAGCAGCATGGGCGCTCGGGCGCCCGGCAAGGCCAGCAGCGCCCGATACCGATGCATTCACTGCAAACTTACTAGCCGCTCATGCCCGGTGCGGTGCGTTGCGGGGTGGCTTGCATTGGACCATCGTTAGGTGGATACTTACCATCGTCGCGGGTCGTCGGGGGCCAGCCGGACGACCTCGCTCCACGCGAGAAAAGGAGGGACAGTGTTCCCTGACGAGCGTCCATCCGATCGTCGCGAGCACGAGGCTTGCGAGGACCAGCATCCGCAGCGCCCATGCTCGAACTGCGGCGGCATGACGCCCCCTCCGTTCGGTCCGACCGCGAAGCCCAAGCGGCCCGGAGACTGCGGCAGCAAGCGCGGGACGGACTGCTGCGAGCAGCTCATAGAGATCCTGCGCCGAGTGCCCGGGCTTGAGCTGCCCGAAATTCACAAGCCGAAGCGCAGGCCGAGCCAAAAGGCCGGCTGCCTTTGCGGGACACTTGGCTTTCGGGACGCTGTCGTGCCCGCGATGGTGGCTCTGTTTGATCGTTTCGACGCGGGTGAGAAAGCTCGCAACGAGTATGAGTCCGGGCTCTACACGAGTCTCGAGAAGCTGTCGACAGAACAGCAGGCCGCACTCAAGAACGGCTTTGACGCCTACCGCAAGCTCTCCAAACGTCTCCACGAGTGCCTGTTCGATGACCGCCTGTCCAGGCCCGGCGAGCGCGGCCTGGATCCGGGCGACATCATCGAGGCCATCGTCGGCGAGGGTCTGTCGTACCTCGGCCAGACCCTCTACTCGAATTCTGACGGCATAGTGGGTCCAGGCCTCGTGCGCCTGTGGACCGTCACGCTGCCGGTCCCGCCCAACGGCAGCGGGGCGCCGCAAACGTTCTCCGGACCTTGGCCGTGGCTGACCGCCATAAGGCCCGACCCAGCCGCGGTGCAGGAGTTCGGCAGCAAGGTCAGCTTCCGCGACGAGCCCGGCGGTCAACCTTATCCCTATCAACCATGGCAGATTGCGCGGGACTGCACCTACTCGACGCCTCCCGCCCCGATGAGCGTCACCTGCGTGCCTCGGACACCGCCACCGCCGCCACCTGGGTCACTGTTGCCGAACTTCTGTGAAGGCGGCGAGGACTACACGCTCAACGGCCAGTGCATGCAGTTCGCCGTCACCGAGCCGGGAGCCACGATCGCCCTGCGGGGCGTGAACTTCATTACCCCCTCGGTCACCGTCCGCTTCGCGCACCAGACCGATCCCAGCGTCCGCGCTGACGTGCCGGCGATGGTCTTCGGCGACCAGAAGACGCCCATCACCGACGCGGCCGGTCACGTAATCGTCGACTGGACCGTCTCCGATATCGCGTTAGCCGCCGTGCCGAAGGAGCATCCGGGGAGCCCCGGCACGCCGCTGCCTCCCGGGCTGTATGACGTTTCGGTGCTCGTCGACAACGTGACCTCCGCGACGTACGCGGGCGGCGTCGCAGCTCAGCTGGAATCCAACAAGGTGATCCTCCAAGTCGATCCCGACCCGACCATCAGCTTCAACCTCTGGAGCGATCATGGCCACTGTTACTCGGAGACCGATGGCTTGGGCTCCGATGAGATCTGGTGGGACGCCTGGGTGGTCAACTTCAAGACGGCACCGACAACGGCCGCAGCTTCCCTCGGGCCGCTCGACCACATCGAGTTCGCCCGGGACCCATGGGACGACATGGACTCCGGGGAGGACCCGGGCGCCTTCAGTGCGACGCTCTGGAACGGAGCGATCGGCCACGGTATCGTCGTCGCCGGACTGGTGGGCTTCGAGGTCGATTCCGAGGCCGCCGCTCGCGAGCAGCTCAAGAACTTCGGCGACTCGTTCGCCTACTACCTCGGCCAGGTCTGGACTGGTGCGCTGTCGTTGGAGGGCACCGCGGCGGCGATTGCCAAGATGGTCTCGTTGACCGTGACCCAAGGCCTGATCGCGCTGGCTGTGATCGCGGCGATCGTCCTTGTCGTCGGCCTGGTCTGGGCGTCGTGGGCTGCGGCCGACCAGATCGCGATCGACCTCATGACGCTCAACGCGCGCCAGGCGTGGAATCTGACCGCGCCCGCGGGCCAGCTCCCGGCGCTCGAGCACGTTGAGTACGGCACCGACCAGGAGCTCTCGACTTCCCACGCCCCGATCGGCAAGCGCCAGGACGTGCCTGGGGCAATGGTGTACGAGGCCGAGCACCAGTATTGGTCCGGCGAGGAAGATTCCCACTACGGACTGAACTTCCAGCTCGCCCGTATGTGACGCGAGGACGGCTGGCGGTACTCCGGGAACGTGTCCACGGGTGACGTCGTCGGCGGAGTGCGTTCACCGCCGCCGCCTCGCGCTCACACAGCCCTCTGCTTGGCGTCGTAATCTCGCGGTCTCACGGGCGCACGAACCCTCGCCGGAAGGCCGGGCAAAGTCGCCGGCAGCACGGCTATTGCTTCTTAGCCCAACGGGAAACCAGAAGCCCGGCCCGACGAGTACCTTGATGATCGAATGGACCACTTGGCGATTCCGGTAAGCGATCAGGCACGGTCACGTCGCTTTTACGAGACGTACCTCGGCTTCGGGGCGCGTCCCGCTAAGCGCTATGACGACGGCGTGCTGATGCTCTACAACGGCGCTGGCTTCTCACTCGCTCTGGGCCCGAGTACGCAGCCCATCGCCAAGCCGTCGTGGATGCATTTCGGAGTGAGGCTCTCCGGCCGCGAGGCAGTTCTGGCAATGCGCGATCGGTTTGTCGGCGATGGCATCGAGCTCGTTGAGCAGTGGGACGAGCCCAACTACGTGAGCGTCAAGTGCCGAGATCCGGACGGTTACATCGTCGAGGTTTCCTGGGAGCCACAGTCGTGACTCGGCGTAGCCCGGCCGGTTCGGGCTTCGACCGACCCTTTCGCTTTTGATCGATCATTTGCGGGCGCGACACCGTTGCGAGGGCGGTAGTGACCTGATGATCGCGGCGTGACGGAGATATTGCGACACCATCGGATTGCGTTGGCCGGATGTGTCGCCCTGTGCTTGGTGGTGGTCGGCTTCGTGCTCCCTGTTGCGGCGGACGCTGGGTGATGTGCTTGGCGCTGTATGCAAATCCGTGCGAGGAGCTAGACGATGTGGAGCGGAGCCCGACCTCGTTTTACCTGGTGCCGAGTGGGTTTGCCCGACTGGCTGTTGATCGAGCCGCAATTGTGTGCAAGGTCGCCGGGCCCCCACGTACTTTCCGGTCACCAGCCACCGTTCGCTCGATCAAGCGCTGAGCGAATTTTTATGGCCACGTCCTTAGCAGCTGATCCGCGTGGAGCGTCATACACCGGCGCGGCCAAACTCGGCGCCTAACACGCCAGCGACCGGGTCCGCGTAATCGCGCTCGAGCATCCTCTCGAGGCCCGACGATGCGCTACTCGCCCTCGTCGCGCTCCCGGAGGTACTCCTCCTCGCGGCTGCGGCCGCCGCGCAGGAACTCGTCATCGCGGCGGCGCTCCTCGAAGTACTCTTCTCTGCGCTTCGCCTCGTGGTCCAGTTCCTCTTGTGCCGCCGCCGCGTCGTCGTTTGCTCCATCACCAGGCACCGGACCCGATGCTTCGTCGTCGGTCGACTTCCGCCAGAACATGAGCTTTCGCAGGAAGTTCGTCATTGCGATGCGCCGAGAATGACTCTACAGCGTGTACACCCGGGCTGAGTACCCGCCCGTCTCGCGCCTTCTGCAGGGTGGCAAACGCGGGTCAATGCGAAGGCGATGCCGGGCTATCCGCTGGCGCGCCTGCGCGTCTTGGCCGGCTTTCGGTATCCGCGCCTGATCGCCACTGCTCCCTGCTTGGGCTGACGGCAGCGCTGTCGCTTCTTTCATGGAGCATCCCGAGCGGCGCAATCGCAAACGCCACAGAGAGCTCGTGTGTATCACCGGCTCCACCTCGCGGCTCCTCACCACACACAGGCGAGCTAAGACCAACGGCGGTCAGCGCGGCTGCGTCGAGCTCGGCCACCAATTCAAACCGGCCGTCACCCGGGGCGCCACAAAGGAGCACACGATGTCTACTCTAGAAGCCAGCCGCCAGACTCAGCGCGGCAGGGCCCGATTCCGCACCCGGCTGCTCGCTTTGGGCACGCTCATCGCGGGCGGAGCGGCAGCCCTGATCCTCGCGCTCAGCGGCGCCAACCACGCCTCAAACACCCACCCGGCGATCGGCACCCAAGCACGACCTTATGTGCCACCTGCCGCGGTCGGGTCAGCAGGTCCCGCCGTGAATTTCCGTGACCCAACCACCCACAAGCTCGGTCGCGTCAGCACCACCGCGGCCGCCACCAAGCCGGCGCCGGCGAGCCATCTGACGCCGCAGTCGACACTACAGTCACTGACCCCAACCGAGCGGCACTATGTGCTTGGCATCGCCGCGTTGAGCCGGTCTCAGCAGGCCGCCGCATTCGGCACGGATCCAGGGCTCTCGGGACTGACCGCCCGCCAGGTCAAGGAGCTCGATCAGTTGCAGAGCGCCGCACGGCACCTGGGGCTACACCCCGGGGTGTTCGGGACCGCCTCACAACGATAAGCCGTTGACAGGTGGCGGGAAGGCCCGGCCTTCCCGCCACCAAGCCTCTTGCCCCACATCTCCTTCGTGCGGCGCTCACAATCAGATCGGGCGCCCAACCGGGGAGGTATCTGCCACACAAGACGTTCCCGCCTGTCCGAAACGTCCTTAACGAAGCAAGCCCCGATTACTGGGCGCTCTACAAACAAAACATGCCGCCGCTGGGGATCGAACCCAGGACCTTCGGATTAAAAGTCCGCTGCTCTGCCAGCTGAGCTACGGCGGCGTGGCGCCATCATCGCGCACCGGGCGCGTCGGGGGCGAGCACCCGAAGACTTTGGTGCTGGAATTGACATATAGCGGACTTGATCGCAGAAGTCCGAGCGAAGCCCGACCGGAGCGTCCTTCCGAGACGCTAGTGGCGGAAGTGGCGGCGTGAGGTGAACACCATCGCGGCGCCGGCGGCGTCGACGGCCTCGACGACCTCGTGGTCGCGGACCGATCCTCCGGGCTGGATGATCGCGATCGTCCCCGCACTCAGCGCGAGCTGGGGACCGTCGGCGAACGGGAAGTAGGCGTCGGAGGCGAGCACCGACCCCTCAAGCGACGAGCGGGATTTCTCGATCGCGAGCCGCACCGAGTCGACCCGGCTCATCTGACCGGCGCCGATGCCGACGGTGGCGAGGTCGCGGGACAGGACGATGGCGTTGGAGCGGACGTGCTTGCACACCTTCCACGCGAAGGACAGCTCGCCCCACTCCGCCTCGGTCGGCGCGCGCTTCGAGACGACCTGCATCTCCGAGCGCTCCTCGAGGTCGTAGTCGCGGTCCTGGACGAGCATGCCTCCGACGACCTGGTGGAGGTGGGGGTCGATCATGTCGGGGTTGCGGCGCTCGCGGTCGTCGAGGATCCGCAGGTTCCGCTTCGACTCGAGCACCTCGAGTGCGTCCTCGTCATAGCCGCGGGCGAACAGCACCTCGACGAACTGGTTGGTGATCGCCTCGGCGAGCTCGCGGTCGACCCGGCGGTTCAGGCAGATGACGCCGCCGTAGGCCGACAGGGGGTCGCATTCGAATGCCCTCTGGTAGGCCTCGAGCGCGGTCTTGCCGACCGCCACCCCGCACGGGTTGTTGTGCTTGATGATCGCGCACGCCGGGATCTGGAATTCGCTGATGATCAACCGGCCCGAGTCCAGGTCCAACAGGTTGTTGAAGGACAGCTCCTTGCCGCCGAGCTGGGAGATCATTGAAAGCACGTGGGTCCGCGCACCGACCTGGGAGTAGTAGGCGGCGCGCTGGTGCGGGTTCTCGCCGTATGGAAGCTCGAGGACCTTCTCGAACGCGCGAACCATCAGCGCCGGGAAGTCGGCGCCCTTCTCCTGGAACCAGCGCGCGATCGCGGTGTCATACCGGGCCGTATACGCAAACGCCTCGGCGGCGAGCGATTCGCGCGTGGTCGGCGACAGCCGGCGATCGAACTCGCGCAGCTCGGCCAGGATCGCGTCGTAGCTCTCGGGGCTGACCACCGGCGCGACGAACTGGAAGTTCTTGGCCGCCGCCCGGATCATCGATGGACCGCCGATGTCGATGTTCTCGATCACCTCGGCGTCCGCCACCCCGCGCCGGGCGGCGGTCCGCTCGAACGGGTACAGGTTCACGCACACGAGATCGACGAACTCGACCTCGTGGTCCTCGGCGGCGTGCATGTGATCTGGGTTGTCGCGAACCGCGAGCAGGCCGCTGTAGAGCTTTGGGTGGAGCGTCTTGACGCGGCCGTCCATGATCTCGGGAAAGCCGGTCAGGTCGGAGATCTGGCGCACCTCGAGCCCGGCGGCCGACAGCTCCCGGGCGGTGCCGCCGGTCGAGACGATCTCGATCCCAAGCTCGGCCAGGCCGCGCGCGAACTCGACCAGCCCGGTCTTGTCGGACACCGACAGCAAGGCCCGAGCGACCTGTACGTCCTCGGAGGCGACGGGAGCAAACCGGTTCGCACGCGATGTTCCCTGCTCCATGTGGGCTCGACTCTATCGCTCGATCACGACACGGCGCGGATTCGCGGCGTCGATCGTGACGGCTCCTCGCGCGATCAGCCTGACCGCCTCGGGCAGCAGCTCGTGCTCGATCGGATGCAGCCGCTCGAGCACAGCATCGGGGTCGGCCGCATCGGGTAGCTCAATCGCGCGCTGCAGAATCACCGGTCCGGTGTCTACCCCGCCGTCGACGAAGTGCACCGTGACCCCGAACACCTTCACCCCGTAGGCGAGCGCCTGCTCGACGGCGTGCAACCCGGGAAACGCGGGCAGGAGGGCCGGGTGGACGTTGACGACCCCGGCGGCAAATCGCGAGAGGAACTCGCCGGAGAGCAGCTGCATGTACCCCGCGAGCACCACCAGATCGACTCCCTCCGCGACCAACCACTCGGCCATCGCGCGGTCCCGCTCCTCCCGCCGCGTGTACTCCGCCGCCGGAAACGCCCGTACCGCCACCCCCGCCCGGCGAGCCCGCTCAAGCGCCCGCGCCCCCGGCTTGTCCGACGCCACAGCGACGATCTCGACGCGGTCGCGGCCCTGCGCCCGATCGAGCAGTGCCTGGAGGTTGGTGCCTTCGCCCGAGGCCAGGACCGCGACGTTCATGCCACGCGGAGCTTCGGAAACTTGCCTCCGGTAGAGCGCAATTTCCCGTCCTGCAGCAGCTGATCGACTCGGCCGAGCACCTCGCTCGAGCGTAGATGGGCGAACGCACCGTAGGCCGCGAGGCGATCGTAGGCGTGCTGGACGATGACCTTCGAGCGTCCACCCCGGAGGATCTCGACCGCGCGCGTGCGGCCCACCGGTGGCGCCGCCGACACGACCACGTCGAGGATCGCGGCGTCGAGATCCCCTCCGCCGATCGAGCCGTTCTCGGTGGCGGCGGCGCGTGCGACCGGAGGTGTCGGCGCCGCCGACGGCGAGCACGCGTCGCAGCAGGCCACCGATGGCGCCCCGTTCGAGCGGTCGCCGAAGTATGCGAGCAGGGCCGCCCGCCGACAGCTCGTCCCGTCCACGTAAGCCCACACCGAGCGGTACTGGCTCCAGCGCGCTCGCTCGGCGTCACGGGCGGACCCGAGGCATGCCACAAGCGCGCGGCGATCCCATTCGCCGAGCACCGCCCCGGCGGCGCGATCGGGTGGAGCCGGCAGCGGCGCCACCAGTCCGGCGCGGGTCAGATGCCCGATGACCGCCCGGACGGTCTCCGCGTCGCCACCCGATCCCACCTCCGCCGCGAGCGAATCGACGGCAACGTCGTAGCGCCCGTCGAGCCCCGCCCACCGCAGCCGCTCAGCGACCCGCTCGAACACGCCGGCGTCGAGCCGCGAACGCTGGATGAAGAACACGTGGAGGCCCTTGTCGCGCTGCTCGGCAAATAGAAGACAGCGAGCGAGCGCGCCGTCGCGCCCGGCCCGCCCGGCCTCCTGGTAGTAGGCCTCGAGCGATCCAGGCACGGTGGCGTGGCAGACGGTCCGCACGTCCGCCTTGTCGATTCCCATCCCGAACGCGTTGGTCGCGACGATCACCGGCGCCTCGCCGGACATGAACCGCTGCTGGGTGGCGGCCCTCACCTCTCGCGGCAGCCCGGCGTGGTAGACCAGCACCTCCTCGCCCAGGGCTCGGCGGAGGAAGCCGGCCAGCTCCTCGCTCGCGCGGCGCGTGCCGGCATACACGATCGCGGGGAGAGCACCGGGTTCGCCCAGCGCGGCCGCGAGACGACGGCGCTTGTCTACGCCGGTCCCGCAGCGGACGACGGCGAAGCTCAGGTTCGGGCGATCGAATCCGGTCCTAACGCGAACTGGATCGCGCAGCGCCAGGCGCCGGGCGATGTCGTCGGCAACCGCCGGCGTCGCGGTCGCGGTGAGGCCGATCGTCGCGCGGGCGCCGACGCGGCGGGCCGCGTCGGCCAGGAAGAAGTAGTCCGGCCGGAAGTCGTGACCCCACTGCGAGATGCAGTGCGCCTCGTCGACCACGAACAGCCCGACTCGGGTCCTGGCGATCGCCTCGGCGAACCGAGGCGAGGCGAACCGCTCGGGCGCCACGTACAACAGGCGTACCTCCCCCTCGGCCACCCGTGACAACGCTTCGAAATTCGCGGCGCCGGCCCTCTGCGAGTTGACCAGCTCGACTCGCCCTGGGGCCACCGCACGAACCGCAGAAACCTGGTCTTGCATGAGTGAGACGAGCGGCGAGACCACGAGCGTCAGGTCGTCTCGCATCAGCGCCGGCAACTGGTAGCAGAGCGACTTTCCCGATCCGGTCGGCATCACCACGAGCGCGTCGCGATCAGCGAGCGCGGCCATGACCGCCTCGGCCTGACCGGGGCGGAAATGCTCGAAGCCGAACAGCCTCCGCAGCGCGTCACCGGGATCCATCGGGCGCCCGACTGTAGCGGCGCCCCCCGACGGCCCCGGGAAGCCGCGCTGCCCGGTCGCGCGAAAAGCGACTAGGCCCTGACCAGCGGGAGCTCGAGCGCGTATTTGCCGAGCGCGTCCTCGGTGCCCTCGAGCGGATAGGAGCCGCTGAAGCAGGCGTCGCAGTGCGCGTCCCGCGACACGCCGACGGCTTCGTATACGCCCTCGAGCGAGAGGTAGTGCAGTGAGTCCGCGCCGAGCTCGTCGGCGATCTCGGCCACGGTCCGCCCGTGGGCGATCATCTCCTCGCGGCTCGACATGTCGATCCCGTAGTGGCACGGGTGCTTGATCGGGGGCGCCGAGACCCGGAGGTGGATTTCGGCGGCGCCCGCCTCGCGGAGCATCTGCACGATCTGGCGGGTGGTGTTGCCTCGCACGATCGAGTCGTCAACGACGATCAGGCGCTTGCCTTCGACTACCTCGGGCATCGGATTGAACTTCAGTCGCAGGCCGTGCTTGCGGAGCTCCTGCCCGGGCTGGATGAACGTCCGGGCGACGTAGCGGTTCTTGATGAAGCCGTCGTCCTGCGGCAGCCCCGCCGCACGGGCGAGACCGCGGGCCGCCGGGTTGCCCGAGTCGGGCACCGGGATAACGAGGTCAGCCTCGACCGGGGCCTCGCGCCACAGGATCTCGCCCATCCGCGAGCGCGCAACCTGGAGCACGGTGCCGGCCATCTTCGAGTCGGGCCGCGCGAAGTAGATGTACTCGAACACGCAGAACGCGCGGCGCTCAGCGCCGGCGACCAGGCGGGTCTGCACGCCGCCGTCGGTCAGCGTGATCACCTCGCCGGGCAGCACCTCGCGCAGGTAGCGGGCGCCGATCAGATCGAACGCGCACGATTCGCTCGCCACGCAGTACGCGGTCGTCCCCGACTCTTCGTTCTCGATCATCCCGAGCACCAGCGGACGCAGCCCGTGGGCGTCGCGGAAGGCGACGATCGAGTCCTCGGTCAGGACGACGGTCGAGAACGCGCCCCTCAGCCGCGGGAGCACGTCGGCGATCGCGTCTTCGATCCGGTCCGCCGGGTGGGTCGCGAGCAGCGCCGCGATGATCTCCGAGTCCGACGTCGAGCTGAACGAGAATCCGCGGTCACGCAGCTCCGTGTGCAGATCGACGGCGTTTATCAGGTTGCCGTTGTGCGCGAGCGCCAGCGTGCGGCGGTCGTCCCGGACGATCGGCTGCGTGTTCTCCCAGGCCGACTTGCCTGTGGTCGAGTAGCGGACGTGGCCGATCGCCAGGTCGCCGACCAGCGATCGGAGCTTATGCTCGTCGAACACCTGGGCGACTAGGCCCTGGTCGCGGATCGCCATGATCCCGCCGCCGCGCGGCGCGGTGGCGATTCCGGCCGATTCCTGGCCGCGGTGCTGGAGCGCGTAGAGCGCGAAGTACGCGAGGTTGGCGACGTCATGTCCCGGCGCAAAGATGCCGAAAACACCGCACTCGTCGCGAGGTCCGTCGCGATGGTCGTTCACCGGAGGGGGCATGCCCAACCTGAGGTCAAGGCTAGCAGCGGACCTAGACCCATTCGGCCAGTCCGCTCTCCCGCGCGTCGCGCAGCTCGGAAACTGCGAGGTCGAGCAAGCCGTCGATGGCGAGCCGGTCGCCCCCCACCGATCCGATCACGACAAACCCGGCCAAGGCCTCGACGGAACCCGACACGATGAACCCGCGCCCCGGCGCCTCGCCGAACGGATCGAGACCGCTCGGCAGTCGCACCGACGCCCCCAGACCGCCGGCGACGCAACACTCGGCCAGGGCCACCGCAACGCCGCCCTCCGCGATGTCGTGGGCGCTCCGGAACGCCCCCGACCGGACCCGCGCGCGGACGCCCTGATGCAGGATCCGGATCCTCGCAGCGTCCGCGGGCGGCAGCTCGCCAACCGGCGGAAGACCGAGCAGCTTCGACAGCTCCGAGCCCACTGGCGAGGGCTCGAACGGTCCGAGCAGCCCGATCGCATCGCCCTCGCGGGCGAACCCAAGCCGGCCGGCGCGCCGCGCGTCGGGAAGCTTCCCGACGATGCCGACGACGGGTGTCGGGAAGATCGGCCCGGTCGGCGCCTCGTTGTAGAGCGACACGTTCCCGCCGACGACGGGTATGCCGAGCGATTCACATGCCTCGGCCAGGCCCTCGACCGCCTCGATCAGCTGCCACGCCACGTGTGGCTTCTCCGGGTTGCCGAAGTTCAGGCAGTTCGTGAGGCCGAGCGGCTCCGCGCCGACGCACGCGAGGTTCGCCGCGCATTCGTACACGGCCTCCGCGGCGCCGCGACGCGGATCGCAGGCGACCCGGCGTCCGTTACCGTCGATCGCGACCGCGATCGCCGACCCATCCGGGAGCACGAGCACGGCGGCGTCGGCCTCGTCGGGACGGCGCACGGTCCGCGACTGGACGATCGGGTCGTACTGCTCGAATACAGGGCGCCGGGAGGCGACGTTCGGCGAGCGCAGCAGCGCGAGCAGGGCCTCGGCCGGCGACTCGCTCCCCGTGAGCACCGCATCCGGCGCCGCGTACAACCCCGCGACGGGACGCGAAGGCTCGAGGTCGTACAGCGGGCACTCGTCGACGAGCACGCTGACCGGCAGGTCGGCGACGACAACCCCTCGATGAAGCACCTGAAAGCTGCCCCCTTCGGTCACGCACCCGATCGTCGTGGCCGGGACCTCCCACCGCTCGCACACACCGAGCACCTCGCCGACGCGTTCGGGCGTGGCCACGCACAGCATCCGCTCCTGGGACTCGGAGACCATGATCTCGAACGGCTCCATGTCCGGCTCGCGCAGCGGGATCTGGCACAGGTCGAGCGTCAGCCCGACGTCGCCCTTGCTCGCCATCTCCGACGCGGCGGACGTCAAACCCGCCGCCCCGAGGTCCTGCAACGAGACCAGCAGCTCGCGGTCGAGCAGGTCGAGGCAGCACTCGAGCAGCTTCTTCTCCGCGAAGGGGTCGCCGATCTGAACCGACGGGCGTTTGGCCTCGTCACCCTCGCCGAGCTCGGCGCTCGCGAGCACCGAGGCGCCGCCGATCCCGTCGCGGCCGGTCAGCGCGCCGAGCAGGATCACGACGTTGCCCGGTCCGGCGGCGGCACTGCGGATCAGCCGGTCGTGCGGAGCCAGTCCGAGGCACATCGCGTTGACCAGGCAGTTCTGCTCGTAGCTATCCTCGAAGTAGATCTCGCCTCCCACGGTGGGGACGCCGATTGAGTTCCCGTAGTGCCCGATCCCCGCTACCGCCCGATCCAGCAGATAGCGCGAGCGCTCGGAGGCCGTGGGCTCGCCGAAGCGCAGCGAATCGAGCACCGCAATCGGCCGGGCGCCGACCGCGAACACGTCGCGGAGGATTCCGCCGACGCCGGTGGCGGCACCCTGGAACGGCTCGACGGCGCTTGGATGGTTGTGCGACTCGACCTTGAACGCGACCGCCAGCCCACGACCGACGTCGACGGCGCCAGCGTTCTCGCCCGGCCCCATCAGCACGTGCGAGCCGTCCTTGGGCAGGCGGCGCAGCAGGCGGCGCGAGTGCTTGTAGCCGCAGTGCTCCGACCACATCAGGGACAGCATCGCCAGCTCGACGTCGCCCGGCGCGCGCCCGAGCCGCTCGAGGATCCGCGCGTACTCGCCGTCGGTCAGGCCGAGCTGCCGGTGGCGGTCCTCAAGCGAGGACGTGCTGCTCGACATGCGCTCGGATGGACTCGAAGATCCGCAGGCCGTCGGTCGACCCGCCGAGGGGATCGATTGCGTGCTCGGGGTGTGGCATCAACCCGAACACGTTGCCTCGCTCGTTGCAGACGCCGGCGATGTCGCGCAGCGATCCGTTCGGGTTGTGCCCAGGCGAGTACCGGAGCAGCACCTGACCGGCGCTCTCGAGCCGGTCCAGCTGCTCGTCGGGGGCGTAGTAGCGACCGGTCGTGTGCTTGACCGGGATCGAGAGGCGCTCGCCGACATCGCACGCACCGGTGAATGGACCGTCAGCACACACCACCTCCAGTTCCACCTGTCGGAAGATGAACTTCAGCGACGTGTTCGGCAAGAGCGCGCCGGGCAGCAGACCTGCCTCGCACAGCACCTGAAACCCGTTGCAGATACCGAGCACGAGCCCGCCCTCGCGCGCGAACTCCTCGACCTCGGCCATGATGGGGGCGAACCGGGCGATCGCGCCGGCGCGCAGGTAGTCGCCGTAGGAGAAGCCGCCCGGGACGATCACAGCGTCGACGCCCTGGAGGTCGCGGTCGGCGTGCCACAACAACACGACATCCCCTACCCGGGCGGCCGCCTGGAAAGCGTCGACGTCATCGCACGAACCGGGAAAGCGGACGACCCCGAACTTCACCGCGCGTTCTCCCCCGGGAGTTCGGCGCCAGCCGACCTCCCAATGGAATCGCCGCCAGGCGATCCCACAATTTCGTAGTCCTCGATCAACGGATTGGTCAAGAGCCGCTCGCACATCTCGGGAAGCTTGTCGGGATCGTCGACGTCGAGTTCGATCAGCCGTCCGACGTGGACGTTGCGTACGCCCTCGAACCCGAGCGCCGGGAGCGCACGCTCGACCGCCTGGCCCTGCGGATCGAGGATCCCCGCCTTGGGCCTGACGAGGACCCTGGCTCTCATCGGGTTCGGCTGAGCCAGGCGTCGAACGGCTCGCCGGTGATCCGCTCGTACGCCTCCACGTACTTCTCGCGAGTGCGCGCCACCACGTCGTCGGGGATCGGTGGCGCCGGCGGGTTCCGGTCCCAGCCGGTCGAGGACGCCCAGTCGCGAACGAACTGCTTGTCGAAGCTCGGCTGCCCCCGGCCGGGCTCGTATTGGTCGGCGGGCCAGAAGCGCGACGAGTCCGGGGTGCACACCTCGTCGCCGAGCATCAGCTCGCCGTCGGCGTCGAGGCCGAATTCGAACTTGGTGTCGGCGAGGATGATCCCTCGCTCACGGGCGTGCTCCGCCGCCGCCCTGTACACCGCGATCGAAACGTCCCGCAGCCGCTCGGCCAGCGCGCGGTCGCCCACGAGGCCCACCGTCCCCTCGAAGTCGATCGCCTCGTCGTGTCCGACCTCGGCCTTCGTCGACGGGGTGTAGATCGGCTCGGGGAGCTGGTCGGATTCGCGCAGGCCCGGAGGCAGTTCGATGCCCGAGACGGTCCCGGTCCGTTGGTAGTCCTTCCAACCGGACCCGGTGATGTAGCCGCGGACGACGCATTCGACCGGGAGCATCTCGAGCCGGCGGACGAGCATGCCGCGCCCGCGCACCTCCGCCGGCACGCCGTCGGAGACCGAGATCATGTGATTGGGCACGATCTCGCCGGTGCGCCCGAACCAGAAAGTGGAGAGTCCTGTGAGCACCGCGCCTTTGTCGGAAATTGGCGTCGGATGCACCACGTCGTAGGTCGAGATCCGGTCCGAGGCGACGATCAGCAACGTCCGGTCGTGCCCTTCGTAGATCTCGCGGACCTTGCCCGAAGCAATCAGGGGCAGGTCGGCAAGCGCGGTCACTTATTCGACTCTAGCAACGGGTACGGCGGTCCGAAGAGCCCCTCCGGATCGCCGTCCGCAACGTGCGCATTCCGGCAAGCCGGCCTAGCGGACTCCGGTGAAGTCGGCCCAGCAGCCGGTGCCGAAGCTCTGCGCGCCGGCAATGCCGGTGACGATTACGGATGCGCCGCTCGGCGCCACCAGCGCGATCGTGCCCGGCGTCGAGGATGGCGTGCCGTCCTCCGCAAAGAGGTCGACGCCGGTGTCGGTCGGCGCGTTCGCGTCGGCGAACTGGCCATTGAGGTCGGACTGGCCCTCGGTCGAGCTCGCATCGATTTCACTCGAGGTTTCCGAGCCGTCGTCGGTGCATGTCATCGTGACCTTGAACGGGCCGGACGTGAACAGCGTCACGGTCGTGCCGTTGACTGACCCCGGCGTCTTGACGACCCCGTTTGTGCCGATCGTGCTGCTCCCGCCGCCACCGCCGCCGGTGTAGTCGCTCGCGGGCTTACCGCCCAGCTCCTCCGCATTCTTGGCCGTCGGAACAATCCCAAGCTGGCTCAGCCTGATCTGAAGTCCGGTGAGCGTATGGTCGCGGAGGCGGTTTCCCGACAGCGATCCCCGCTTGATCAGGCTGTCGCCGGCGACGAGATGGTCCGCGGCCACGGCGGTCCCGCTCGCGGCGACGACGAGCGCGATCACGGCGACAACCATCGCCGCGGATGGTTTGCGAGGACGCTGAAGCCTCACTGCGTCTCCCTCCAATTCGTGGACCACCCGATGAGGTCCTTGCCGCCCGGAACGTACCCCACGTCCTGAGAGCACCGGGTTAAGAAACCGAGTCCCATGGCGCTCCTGTTCGGCCCGGCATCCTAGCGACAATCATCACAAGCTGATCAAGGATCGTGCTGCCCGCATCGCACAGACGCAGTACCTTCGCCCGCGTGAGTCCTCGAGCGACAGGGTCAGAACGCCGGCAGCACTGGGCTCTCGATCACGGCCGTCATCCCGCGACGGGCGGCGAGCGCCTGGAGCGCCAGGGCGGTATCGGCGATCGCGACGCCCGTGAGGTGCTCGGCGCGGTGCTCGAAGTCCCGGACGATCGCAGCGAGAGCGGTGGCATACCTCGGCTCGTCGTGTGCGGCAAGCGCCGCGATCGCCTCCCCAGTCCGCGCGAACGCCTCGTCGCCGGTAATCATCCGAGCCGCCCATGCCTGCGCGTCCCGGTCGTCGCCGGCGATCAATGCCGCGAGCGCCCGCGCGTAGCCGGCGGTCGCCGACTCGGGATCCATATCCACCAGCGCAGCACGGGCATAGGAAGCCTCCTCGGCGCCAGCTCCGGCCAACACGGCGGCCTTCAGCATCCCTACCAGCCGCCCGAAGGCACGCGCGTGGGCCGCCTCCCACGATTTGCGGTACAGCTCGGCGACCTGACGGAACTCCGACCGGGCCGAGTCAACGTCGCCTTCGATCAGCGCCCGCTGCGCTTTCCCCTCGAGCTCCATCGCCGCCGTCAGCAGCTCCTGATGCCGGTGCGGAGGCACGCTGCGCTCAATCGTAGGCGAAGCGGGTATCTCCCCCGGGGATGAAGACACTCACCAGACGTGTTGCGCTGGTCACCGGCGCGAGTGGCGGCATCGGTCAGGCGATCGCGCGCGGCCTCGCCGCCGAGGGCGCGACGGTCGCGCTTGGGTACGGCAGCCACGCGGAGCCCGCCGAGAAGCTGGCGGAAGAGCTCGTCGCCGCCGGCGGCCTCGCGGTCGCGATCGGCGCCGACCTGCGCAAGACGGACGCTCCGGATCGACTGGTCGACGCCGTCGAGTCGCAGCTCGGAGCGGTCGAGGTGCTCGTCGCTGCGGCCGGGTCGGGAAATCGCCAGAGCCTCGAGGAGGTGTCGCTCGACGACTTCGACGAGATGCTCGCGGTCAACCTCCGGACGCCGTTCCGCCTCGCCCAGCGAACGGTGCCCGGCATGCGCGAGCGCAGGTTCGGACGGGTGCTGTTCCTCTCCTCGGTCGCGGCGTTCACCGGCGGGATCGTCGGACCGCATTACGCCGCATCCAAATCCGGGCTCCACGGCCTCACCCATTTCCTGGCCTCGCGCCTCGCGTCGTCGGGCGTCACAGTGAATGCGCTGGCGCCGGCGCTCATCACCGAGACGCGCATGCTTCCCGGAGAGCCGGAAGAATTGCGCGATCGCGTGCCCGTCGGCAGGCTGGGCCGACCCGAAGAGGTCGCCGATCTGGCCCTGGCGATCCTACGCAACCCCTACATGACCAACCAGGTCGTGTTGCTCGACGGAGGTATCTACCCCCACTAGCGAAGCGCGGGCACCGGCGCGATCGCATCGAGCCGGCCTACGATCTCGTCCGCGTACCGGATGAACTCGTGGTAGTCGAAGATCGCGTCAAGGTCGAGCCCCGCAGCGGCGGGGTCGGCCGCGAGCAGCTGGCGCAGCTGAACCCGAGTGTCGATCGCCTGCTGGGCCAGCCGCTGGACCACCCTATAGGCGTCGTCCCGGAGCATGCCCGACTCGACCAGTGCCAGCAGCACGCGCTGGGAGAACAGCGCGCCGTGGGTGAGCTCGAGGTTCTCGCGCATCCGGTCGGCGTCGACCACCATCCCCTCGACCAGCGACAGAACCCGCCGCTGCATGTGATCGAGCAGGATCGTCGAGTCGGGCAGGATCACGCGCTCGACCGACGAGTGGGAGATGTCGCGTTCGTGCCAGAGAGCGACGTCCTCCAAAGCGGCGAGAGCGTTTCCGCGCAGCACGCGCGCGAGACCCACGACCTGTTCGGACTTGATCGGGTTGCGCTTGTGCGGCATCGCGCTCGACCCCTTCTGGCCGCGGCCGAAGGGCTCCCGCACCTCGCCGATCTCGGTCCGGGCGAGGTGACGCAGCTCGGTCGCGAACCGCTCCATGCCGGCGCCGGCGAGCGCGATCGCCTGCAGCAGCTCGGCGTGCCGGTCCCGCGGGACCACCTGGGTCGAAACCGGCTCACGCGCCAGCCCGAGGCGCGCCAACACCCGTTCCTCGAACTCGGGCGAGGTCGCGGAGTACGTCCCGACGGCGCCCGACAGCGCTCCGACGGCCGCCTGGGCGAAGGCGCGGTCGAGCCGGTCCGCGTTGCGATGCGCCTCGAACGCGAATCCGGCCAGCTTGATCCCGAACGTGGTCGGCTCGGCGTGGATGCCGTGCGTGCGCCCGACGCACAGCGTGTGGGCGTGCTCGCGGGCGGCAGCCGCGAACACCTCGACCAGCCGCCGGGAGTCCGGCAGCACGATCTCCGCCACCCGCCGAAGCTGGAGCGCGAGACCGGTGTCCAGCACGTCACTCGAGGTCAGCCCGTGATGGATCCAGCGCCCCGCCGGTCCCGCCGAGGCGGACAGCACGTCGACGAACGCGGCGGTGTCGTGATCGGTGACTTTCTCGCGCTCGTTGATCTCCTCGACTGTGAACGTGGCCTCCCGGATCGCCTCGAGCTCGGCTGCAGTCGGGCCGTCAAGCTCCTCGGACGCGGCTACCTCAACCTGGCGCATCGCCTCGAAGTGCGAGCGGTCAGACCAGACCTCGGCCAGCTCGGCCCGGGTGTAGCGCGGAATCATCAGCTTCGAGATTACGCGAGACTGCAGCAGGACCGATGATCACCAATGCCAATCACGCCGGCGACTGGCGCGCGGCGATTCGCGAGCTCGCGGCGATGGACCGCCCGTCAGCCTCGGACGGCGAGCGGCGGGCCGCCGAGTCGATCGCTACGCGCCTCGAGGCGCTCGGCTGCCGGGTCACGATCGAGCAGGAGCGTGCTCACGGCGGCTACTGGTGGCCGATCGGCCTGGTCAATGCGGCTGCCGTAGCGGGCGGGGTCCTCGCCCTGCGGACACGCAACCCAGTCATCCGCGCGCTCGCGGCCACCGTCGCCGGTGTCGGTGCCGCGGCGCTGTGGGACGACCTCGGCCACGGCCGGCGCTGGTTCCGCCGCGCGGTGCTGCCCCATCGGCCGACGTGGAACGTGGTCGCCGAGGTCGGCGATCCCGACGCCGAGCGCACGTTCGTGCTGATCGCTCACCACGACGCGGCGCACTCGGGGCTTATCTTCCACCCGATCCTCCCGCGGATTCCGCTCAAGCTCGCGCCCCGCCTCCATGCGCGCGCGGGTACGAGTTTTCCGCTGCTGTACACGGTCTGGGTCGGACCGGTGATGGTGTGCGCCGGGTCGATCCTGGGCCTCCGCCGGCTGCTCGCGGCTGGTCTGGCCTTTGCCGGCGCCGCGACCGCGGCGATGGTCGATATCGGGACGCGGGCATCCGTGCCCGGCGCCAACGACAACCTGAGTTCGGTCGGGGCACTCCTCGGGCTCGCCGCGGCGCTCCGCGACCGCCCGCTCGAGGGGGCTCGCGTGCTGTTCGTCTCGACCGGCTCCGAGGAATCGTTCAGCGAGGGGATGCAGGCGTTCGGCGAGCGGCACTTCGACGAGCTCGATCCGGGCCGGACCGAGATGGTCTGCCTCGAGTGCATCGGCGGCCCGACGTTGGTGGTGGTCGAGGGTGAGGGGATGCTCCGCATGCGCGACTACCCGATCCACATGCGCGAGGCGCTCGCCACGGCCGCGGCCGATGCCGGCGAGCCGATTACACGCGGCCTGCGGACGACGGCCGCGACCGACGCCATCATCGGGCTACGGGCCGGCTACGCGGTAGCCACGCTCGCGTCGGTCGACGAGACCAAGCTGCCGATGAACTATCACTGGCCGAACGACACGGCCGACAACTTGCACTGGTCGACGATCGAGAGCGCAATCGCGGTGTGTGAGCGATTTCTGCGGATGCGTGCGGAAGCCAGCGCCGGGACCACCCTGTAAAAGTCCCGGAACCTCGCGCAACGCTGCCGCCACCGGGCATTCGGGCGTTGCCCAAGTCGAGGGCGGGACCCGTTCAGCAGCCGAGGATTCGCGCCGCGAGCACGGCCGCGTTGCGCGCGTTGTCGACGCCCACGCACGCGACCGGCACTCCAGGGGGCATCTGCGCGATCGAGAGCAGCGCGTCGAGTCCGCCGGCCACGGACGTGCGGCTGGTCAGCGGCACCCCGATCACTGGGAGATCGGAGTGCGCCGCGACCACGCCGGGTAGCGCGGCGGACAGACCCGCGCCCGCGATGATCACGCGGATTCCGCGCATCCGCGCGTTCCGCGCGTAGTCGGCGACCTTGTCGGGCTCGCGGTGGGCCGACATCACCCTGACCTCGCAGCGGATGCCGCGCTCG
>Ga0335083_10002680_pt1 | contig 23389 bp, 22 predicted proteins | sample Lox_Sample_42_FD_206716 | JGI IMG/M metagenome (GOLD analysis project Ga0335083, IMG submission 206716) | Soil microbial communities from Loxahatchee National Wildlife Refuge, Florida, United States - Lox_Sample_4.2 | ecosystem: Environmental > Terrestrial > Soil > Wetlands | place: USA...
CCGGCGCGGTGCGGGTGCCAGTGGAGTGGGCGTTGTTGAGCAGGACGTCGACCTGGCCGAACTCACGGCCGAGCCAGTCCACCACGGAGTCCGTGTCCTCCTCGCAGGACACGTCGCAGGCCCTGGGAGTCACCGCCGCCCCGGTCTGCCGGGTGATCTCGGCCGCGACGGCCTGCAGCCGGCCGGCGTCGCGGGCGAGCATGACGACGTGCGCTCCAGCGTCGGCCAACGCCCGCGCGGCCGCGAGCCCGATGTTGCGGCTGGCGCCGGACACCACCGCGACCCTGCCGTCCAGCCTGAGCAGGTCAGGCATCGACTTGTCTCCCATGACAGCTCCTCGTCAGCGCACGGCCACGGCGCTCACCGGCGACCCGACCGCCCCGGTGACCGGCAGAACGTGGGCGCTGAGGAAGCAGTCCCAGTGCCCGTCGGCCGCGCCTGCGGCGGCGAAGTCCTCCAGGTACCAGTACTCCCCCAGCCACAGCCCCATGTCGCGGATGGCGACCATGTGCAGCGGCACAAAGTAATCGGAGTAGTAGCCTGCGAGCTCCACCGTGGCGTTGTCCGCGGCCACCGCCGCGACCTCGCGCTCGTGTAGCCAGTCGAGGCAGTCGAAGTCCAGCCCGGACTGCTGCGACCGGAACTCCCGCCACGACCCGGTCTCGCGCCAGATCGCCATGCTGCCCGTCCGGATCAGGAGGATGTCGCCCGGGTGCACCGTCACCCCCTGCAGTGCGCACATGGCGTCCAGGTCGGCCGCCGCGATCAGCCCCCGCCGCGGCACCTCCCCCCGGTTGAGACTTACGTAGTCGAGCAGCACCGCACGTCCGGTGATCAGCCCGGCGGCGTGCTCGACGCCGTTGCGTGCTGCGCCGTCCACGGTCACCGCCGCGGCCGGGACGCCGTTGTAGATCGTCCCGCCGTAGTAGATGTGCGCGAGCCCGTCCCACTGGGTGGAGCACTGCAGTGGCATCACGATGTAGTCGTCGGTGAAGCGGGCGCCGCCATTGAGTTCCGCGCCGCCGCTGTCGGTGCCGGTCGCGGTCATGAAGTGGAGCGGGCCGCCGCGCACCGACGAACTGGGGCCGCGCGCGTCAAGCGGCAGCGACAGCGGCACCACGGCCCCGGTGCGGACGCTGCGCGCCGCCGCCGCGCGGCTCTGCTCCGCTATCAGATTGAGCGTGCCCACCTGGTCGTCGTCGCCCCACCGGCCCCAGTTTGACAGCCGCCGCGCCGCGTCCGCGAACGCGTCCGGCCCCAGCTGTTTTTCACCCAGCATCACCATTTGCCCACCGTCCGTCACGCTGCGGGCCGCCGACAGGCAGACCATCTGCGGCTGTCGGGTCACCCGGTCTTGAGCCCGTCGAGAAGCATCGAGGCGAAGTACTCGCCTACTTCACGAAGAGTGTGGCGCCCGCCTGGCCGGTACCACCGGTGTACCCAATTGCACATCCCGATGATTCCGTACATCACCACGCGAGCCTCGATATCCGGCCGGAATATGCCCGCCTGCTGGCCCTCGTCAATGATCTCTAGCAGCGAGGCGTGATACCGCTTGGCCAACTCCGCGAAATCGTCGGCGGCGTCGCCGAGCGTTTCCAGGTTCTGCCCGAGGAAAACAAAGCTCTCCGGCCAGCCCTGCTCGTAGGAATCCAGATGGCTGACGATCGCGCTGCGAAGCTTGTCCTCCGGCGAGGCGCCGGACGCCATGATCGTGTTGATCCGCTTCTCGATGTCGGTCAAGGGCCCGCGAACGAGCTCGACTAGGAGTTCCTCCTTGCTCCGGACGTAGTAGTAGACACTGGCCCGGTCGATGCCGACCGCCTCGGCCACGTCGCGCAGCGTTGACTCGGCGTATCCCTTGGTCCGGAATACGTCCGCCGCGCCGGCCAGGATCTGCTGCCATCTCGCGTCAGCCGCCCGGTCTCCGGAAGACAGCATCCGTTGCCGTTCCCGACGCTCTCCCAATGTCATGCCCACTGCCTTCCCCGTGGCGGTCCGGTTGGCCTCAATTCTAGCGGCTCGGCCAGTACCGCAGGCCCGTTGCGACGGCCGGATATCGCTGCGCTCGGGCTTGATTCGGCAGTTTATTTTAGCCTGTCATTGTTTTCCTCCTGGCGCGTCGGGGCCGGTCTCGCCGACTGACCGAACGCATTCTGCGCGGCCTCGCTGGCGAACTCAGAGGCGTGGGCGATCGCGTCAAGGTGGGCGCCCGCGCGGATCGCGTCGCGCACGGACAGCGACGAGGAAGGGTGGTCAGCGCCGGCTTTTTGCAGCTGGAGCCAGGCGGTCGGCATCCGCGCCAGCTCCTGCGCGTAGTCGTCTACCGACTCACGGAACCCCTCGGCAGGCAGCACGGCGGCCGCCAGGCCCCAGCGCTCGGCGTCGGCGGCCTCGATGGCGGTGACGCCAGGGTTCAGCAGCAGGGCCTTCGCCCGGCGCGGCCCAAGCAGCTTCGCGAGCAGCGGGGCGAAGTAGCCAGCGCCGATAAGGGCCTTGGGCAGCTGCAGCCGGGCCGACGGCGTCATGAAGCCGACATCGCCGCTGAGGAACATGAGCAGGCCGATGCCGATGCACGGCCCCTGGGCGGCGACGACTACCGGCTTGCGGGACTCGGCGATCGCCCCGCACACTGCCGCGGAGGTGTCGAGGATCCGGTTGAGATCAGTGACCGCGTCGGGCTCGTCCGCGCGGTCCGCGGCGAACTCGTCCAGGTCAAGGCCGGCGCAGAAGACGGGGCCGTCGCTGCGCAGCACGATGACCCGGACCTCGTCGGAAGTGTCGGCCGTCCGCAGTCGCTGCTCGAGCAGCTGGAACATCGCCTGGGTGACGGCGTGGCGCTTGGCCGGGTTGTCCAACTCGATGTACTCAACCCTCGCCTTCCGGCCCCCGCTGACGGTGCCGGCCCTGCCTGCGCCGCTCACGTCAGGCTCCGCTGCCGACCGCGCAGGATGTCGCTGAGCGCTAGGCAGGCGTCTTCCTGTGCGCTCCGGGCAGTCGGGCTCAGGTGGTCGAGGCCGAAGAAGCTGTGCCCGACCCCGGGGTAGCGCAGCAGTTCGATGCGGCCGCCGTCGGCGCTGACCCGCGCGGCCCACTCGCACTGCTCGTCGACCAGCGGGTCGTACTGCGCCTGCACCAGCACCGTCGGCGGCAGGCCACCGAGCCAGTCGCTGCGCAGCGGCCAGACATAGGGCGAGTCCGCCGCGGCTGCATCGCTGGCGGCCAGGTACTGCTCTGCGTACCAGTGCATCCCGGTCCGTCCGTCGATGTCACCCCGGTCGAACCGCTGGTAGGAGGGTCGGCTGAAGTCGCGGTCGAGCACCGGCACCACCAGCAGCACCGCCTGGACCGGAAGCGCCTCCTTGCCGTCACGCAGCCGCAGCAGCGCCGCGGCGGCCAGGTTGCCGCCGGCGCTTTCCCCTGCCAGGATCACCGCCTCTGGGTCGCCCGGCAGGCCTGACTCGCCGGACGCGAGCCAGCGCAGCGCGGTCAGCGTGCTCTCGAGCGCGGCCGGGTAAGGGTGCTCGGGTGCCAGCGGGTAGTCGAGCGCGACCACGGTAGCGGCCAGCCCACGGGCCAGGGCGCGACAGGCGTGCTGGGTCGCGGCCGTGCTGCCCGCGACCCAGCCTCCGGAGTGCAGGTAGAGCACCAGCGGGCCGTCGGGGGGACCCGCCGTGACGCGCATCCGCAGCTGCCCAGCGCGCCAGCACACCGTCCGTTCCGGTTCTGCGGTGTCGTCGGGCAGGCGGGAGATGCGGGCGCGGGCGGCGGCGCGGCGCCGCGCCTCGGCAGCATCCATCTCCGCCGAGGACAGGGGCGGTGCCGCCCCGGCCATCGCCTTGCTCAGCTCACGGAGCGCAGGCTCAAGTGGCACCGGACCCCTCCGTCTCTTCCCCGGTCAGCCGACGACATCAGCCAGCCTCCTGGTGTCGGCCGCGCGGGAGATCCCGGGAGCGATGACGAAACGCGTGGGGTTCAGCGTCACGTCGGCCCGCGTGAACGAGCCCGAGATCGGCTCCGTCGCGGACAGCCCGGCGGTCTGGCCGCCAGTCCACCACTGGCTGTCGAACTCGCTGACCACGGGACGGCCGCGGTCGGCGCGGCTGATCTCGAACGCGCGCTCGAACTGGGCGATCCAGGGCTGGCCCTGGAAGACGACCGGCCGGAGCCCGGCCACGTAGAGCACCGTGGACGGCGTCACCGGCTCGGGCCCGAGCAGGCTGGCCCGCAGCACGGTGTGTCCAGCCCTGACGGTCAGCTCGATGCGCTCGTAGCGGCGATCGAGCTTGATGTCGGCCACGGTGGAGAGGTAACCCCAGCGGTCCTCCATGTCAGCCGCGATCCCGGGGTCGTCGATCGCCGCGCCGAGCACGTAGCGGCGGGCCCGCGCCCCGGCCCGGCACTGGATGCCGACCTCGACGGTGCGGAACGAGCCGCGCTCGGCGGTGGCTGCGACCTCGTACGCCATGATTACCAGCACACCGGGGTTGAGCGGGTGCAGGGCCGGCGGCAGCAGGCCGCGGCAGACCTCGACCGGCGCCTCGGTCGCCAGCTGCAGGACCGTCGCAGGCATCTGCGGCGTCGGCCGCCGGCTCAGCCCTGTGCTCAGCCGGCCAGCCAGCGATGGGTCGATCTGGTTCACTCCGTCAAGCGGCATTTCACACTCCTGCCAGGGTCACCGCGCCGGACTTGAGCCGGGGCAGCACTTTCTCGGCGAACAGGTTCATGCTCCGCTGGACCTCGTGGGCGTCGAGCACCTCGGCGGAGTTGATGATGAAGTTGATTCCGTCGACCCCGATCGACTGCCAGCGCTCGATGATCTCCACGATCTGATCGGGGCTGCCGACGCAGGCGCCTTCTGGCACGCCCTTCGTCTTTTCCGAGCCCGCGTCGCGCTGCGCGACGGTGGGGATGCCGCCCAGCGTCGGGTAGGACGGGGTGACCACGACCTCACGGGTGTGCAGGTTCTGGTCGGCCAGGTACTGGAACTCGGTGGCGAGCTTGCCGCCGCGCTCGGCCGCGTAGTCCGCGTCCTCGTGGCAGTACAGGAAGTTAACCGTGTAGACGGTGTTGTTCTTGTGCCGGAAGGAGTCGAGCTCGAGGCCGTCCATGATGGCGCGGTACTTCTGGATACGCACGGCAAGGGCGTCGTAGCCGGAGAAGTTCACTCCCAGCCAGCCTAGGCCGCGCTCGGCGGCGTCGATCTCGGTGCCTGGGCTGCTCACCGCGACCCACATGGGTGGGTGCGGCTGCTGTACGGGCCGGGGCAGGATCTGGCGCTCCGGGACGGAGAACGTGACGCCCTGGTGGGAGAACAGCGGCGAGGCCCACATCCGCGGGATGTTCTCGACGTATTCCGACCAGGACTGCTTGGTCCGGTCAGGGTCGCCGTAGAAGCCGCCGAGTTCGGTCCAGGTCGACGAGCGGCCGGTGCCGAAGTCGACCCGGCCGTTCGAGAGGATATCGAGCACGGCGATGCGCTCGGCCACCCGGACCGGGTGGTTGATCTCGGGAACGCAGACGACCACGCCGTGCCCGAGCCGGATCCGCTCGGTCGCGCTCGCCAGCGCCCCCAGCAGGACCTCGGGCGCGCCTGAGTGCGAGTACTCCGCTAGGAAATGGTGCTCGACCACCCACACGTGGTCAAAGCCCAGCTTGTCGGCAAGCACCGCGTCTTCGACGCTGTGCCTGAACACTCGCGCCTCCGCCTCGGGCGTGGCCGGCCTCGAGACGGAAAGCTCGAGGAAAAGACCGAATTTCACCTGGGTGCCTCCACATCAGCCCCTGAAAACCATTCATGGTCCTGGGTACGCGTGATCTCGAATTAATGTCTAGCCCATCCGGGCAAACCTGTCAACGTCAACGTTGACGAAGATTGGGGTGCTGCCGTCAGGCCGCGCGCACCGCGTGAGCGTGCTGACGACCGCCTCGCTCTCCGGTGGGGTGGACGTGGCCGAGTCCTGGCCTGCCGCTACGCAGAAGATGAAGTGGCGGACGCCGGCGTCGGCGTACGCGAGCAGCTGGCTGGTGACGTCCGGCGTGTTGCCGACCGCCGTCCGGTCGCCGGAGACAGGGAAGTCCTGCCCGTAGGTCCGGCCCAGCCAGCGGGCCGCCTCGGTGCGGGCCGTGTCGCGGTCGGGGTTGACGTTGACAAAGATCATCGCGTACCAGCCGAAACGAGACAGGTCGCGGCCCGCGGCGGCGGCCGTCTCGGTGATCGCCGCTACGGACGCGGCGTAGCGGCGCGGCGAGTACAGGTACGGCATCCACCCGTTGCCGAGCAGAGCCGCACGGCGCAGCGCCGCGTCCCGCCGGCCGGCCACCACGATGGGCGGCCCACCTGGCTGGGCCGGCGCCGGATGGATCCGGACGTCGCTCATCGGGTGCTAGCGGCCCTCATGGGTGACCGGCTGTGCCGTCCACAGCCGCCTTAGCAGCGGGATGGCCTCGTCCAGCCGCCGACCCCGGGTCTCGCGGGGTACCTGGCAAGCCCGGTACTCCTGCGGCGACTCGCCGCCGACGCTGACGATCACCCGCCCGCCGGTGACCCGGTCGAGGTCCGCCGCCGCCTTGGCCACGATGGCAGGCGGGTACAACGGTAGCAGCAGGACCGACGTGCCAAGCAGGACGCGCTCGGTCGTCGCCGACATGCGGGCGAGCGCGGTCAGCGCCTCCGCGGTCCGGTTGGCCGCGGCGATGTGGCCGCCGACCCAGAGCGAGTCGAGCCCCCACCGCTCGAGCCGGGCGGCCCGCCGCGGGTCGCCGTTGAACAGGATGCCGAACCGCAGTTCGCCGGGCGGTGCGCCGTCGTCTCCCGGCACCGGCGCGGCTACCGCGGCTCAGCGGTCAACAGCACCGCGGCGGGGTCGTGGTAGAAGCTGCCCGCCCCGACGAGCGCCGTGCGCGCACCCGCGACTTGGCGGTCGCCGCAGTCGCCCCGCAGTTGGCGCACCGCCTCGACGTAGTAGCCGGAGCCGCCGGTGCGGCCCTGCGACAGGCTGCCGCCGGCGGTCGCGACCAGGGTCCGCCCGTTGAGCCTGAGGATGCTGAGTTCCTTGTCCCACGACGACTCGAACAGGCCGGTTGCCTCACCGGGACCGCAGAACCCGGCCGCCTCGGTGAACGCGACCGCGTTGATGGTGTAGCCGTCGTAGGGATAGAACAGGTCGGCGTCGTCCACCGTCAGGTCTGTGCGTTCCCACAGGCCGGCCATGGCCCGCCAAGGGCTGAACTGGCCCCAGCCGAGGCCGTTTTCGTAGAACTCGCCGATCCTGGTACCGCCAAGCGACATCGCGTCAACGTAAACGGCCTTGCCTGGCAGGTCTCGCGCGCGATCCGCGGTGGTCAGGACCAGCGCCTCGCCGGCGTCGACCGGGGTGTCCATGTCCAGCATCTGCATCGGCGCCCAGATCTCACGGGACGCGTGGTAGTCCTCCAGGGTGATCGGGGTCCGCAAGGCGGCGCCGGGGTTCCTGGCGGCATGCGAGCGGTTGTTGACCGCGAGCCGGCCGAAGACGTCCTTGGAGACGCCGTAGTCGTGCATATACCTCGCCGTCCAGGCCGCGTACGGCTCGCCGTTGTGGTACCAGCGCTGGGCCAGGTCGGTGTTGCGCCAGAGGCCCGGCCCGGCCAGCGCGGCGGCCCGCTGGCGGAACGGGTCGGCCGCCGCCGACTGCGACATCTCGGCGCCCCGCCGGTGCGCCTGCACCAGCAGCAGCGTGTCGCACAGCCCCGTCGCGATGGCCTGGGCGGCGTAGACGAAACAGGACCCGAGCCAGCTGTTGAGCACCCAGGTGGTGTTTTCGATGCCGAGCGCGCCTTGCACCGCCAGGTAGGTCGCGTCGCCGACCGAGAAGACATCCCGGCCGCTGCCGCAGATGCCGTCGATCTCGGACTTATCGACGCCGGCGTCCTTGATCGCCGCGATGGCGGCTTCAAGTCCCAGTCCGAGGTAGCTCTTGCCGGAGTCTCTCCGGTAGGGGGTGGACCCGACGCCCACCACCGCGACCTGACCGCGCAGCGGATTCCTAGCCAACCTGGGCCTCCTCGTTCAACTGGGCCGGAAGAAACGCCGGGACCTGCAAGCCGTCGCGCTCGATCCAGGTCAGCTGGACCGGCATGTCGTGGCGGAGATCCTCGAACGCGACCCCATCCACGGTGGAGAGATAGCGCAGGCCCCGCTGCTCGGCGAGTTCTACCGCGACAAGGACGACCTCGCCCTGACGCTGCCCCGCTCGGTCGTTGGCGCGCGTCTGCCGGATCCGGGTGAGCAGGTAGACCCGGCCGTGCCCGCTGACCTCTGTCGGCGTTACCGACCAGGACCAGCATTGCGGGCACAATGGCCGGTGCGGGTAGATCCAGTAGCCGCAGTCGTCACAGCGGTTGATCAGGAGCCTGCGCTGGAGCAGGCCCCGGTAGTGCTCGACATTGTCGTGGGTAATCAGGACATCGGGGAATCGCTCGAAGACATCGTCATCGCTGACAGTCATAGCACCTCCGTAGGGTCGGACCTCGTGAGGCCGGGCTTAGACCCCGGCCGGGGCGTCGTGCAAGGCAAGCTGCTGGATCTTGACCCGGTCGAACTTGTTGTTGCCGAGCCGCGGCAGCGAGTCAGTGAAGATCACATCACGGGGGATCTTGAACCTGGCCAGGCGGGCGCTGAGCCAGTCGAGCAGGGTGGCCTCGTCAAGCTCGGCCCCCTCGTGCAGGATGACGTAGGCCCGCCCGGTCTCGGTCTTGCGCTGGTCGGGCACGCCCACCACGACGCAGTGGAAGACCGCCTCGTGCTGGGCGACCGTGCGCTCCACCTCTTCGACTGAGACGTTCTCGCCGCCGACCTTCAGCATCAGCTTCAGCCGGCTGGCGTAGGTCACGTACCCGTCGGAGTCGATCGAGACCAGGTCCTCGCTGTGCACCCAGCCGTCATCGTCGATCATCGCCGCGGTCGCCTCAGGGTTCTTCCAGTAGCCGCGCATAGTGTTGCCGCGCACCCAGGCCTCGCCGACGACGCCCGGGGCCACCTCTGCGCCGGTTTCCGGGTCGACTGCCTTGATCTCCTGCCCGCGCAGCGGGCGGCCGTGGGTGGTCCGCTGCTTGCCTGGCGGGTCGTCCGGCCCGCACAAGGTCACCGCCCCGTAGCACTCAGTCAGCCCGAAGGGGTTGATGACCAGCGAGGCGTTGGGCATGAGGATGTCCGCGCCATGGCCGCCGGGGCGGCTCATCCGGACCGACGAGAAGTCGCGGCCGGCCTGCAAGGCCGAGGTCACAAGCTCATTGGCGAGGATGCCGAACAGGACGGTGCACTTCTCCGACTCGATCAGCTCGCCCGCCAGCGGCGGGTCGAACGCCTCGGTGAAGACCAGGCGGCCGCCGGTCTCCAGCATCGTCTGGATCCCCCACAGGCTGCCGCCGCCGTGGAAGAAGGGCATGGCGCTGAAGAAGGCGTCGTCGGCGGTGAGGCCGAGGCGCTCGGTGTGCACCTGGCCGTAGCGGACGATGCCGCCCTGCTCAAGCATGACCCCCTTGGGCCGACCGGTGCTGCCGGAGGTGTACTTGATCATCGCCAGGTCAGCGCCGGCCACGGCGGCGCTGGCCGGCCCGGCAGCCGCGGCGGCGGCCGGGTCGCCGCCGACCAGCTCGTTCCACTGGTTGTGCTTGCCGTGGCCTAGGTCGCCCGAGCGCTGGTAAACGATCACGTTACGCAGGTCGGGCAGCTCCGGGCTGTAGAACGCGCCCCGGGGCGCGGTAGCGAACTCCGGGGCGATCCGGGTGAGCGCCTCGACGAAGTCGATCTTCCTGAACCGGTCCTGGACAACCAGATGCCTAGCCTCTGACTGGCGCAGCAGGTAGCCGATCTCGGGCGGGGTCAGCCAGGTGTTGAGCGGTACTAGAACCGCGCCAAGGCGCATCACCGCGAAGTAGGTGATGATCCACTCCAGCCGGTTGGTCATCCAGATCGCCACCCGGTCGCCGTGCCTGACCCCGATGCCGAACAGTCCCTCCGACAGCCGCTCCGCCCGCTCGGCAACCTCGGCGTAGCTCAGCACGCGCCGCCGCTGCTCGTCATCGACCTGCACGTACGCGACCTTGTCCGGGTGCCGCCTGGCATTGTCCGCCACGAGCTGCCAGACCGTACTCTGCAATTCGTCCGTTTCGCTCATGCTCACCTCATGCGTTGCGATAGATAGCTGGCCTCGATCTCGGTCAGCCGGGTGGCCAGCTCTGCGGCCGGGCCCGCGATCTGCACCCGGCCGCGCTGCATCACCAGCCCGTGGTCGGCGATGCCGAGGGCCATCCGGACGTGCTGCTCCACCAGCAGCACGGCGCAGCCGGCGTCGGCTGCCGCCCTGACCGCCCGCAACAGGCGCCGGACCACCAGCGGCGCCAGGCCGAGCGACATCTCGTCCGCCAGCAGCAGCCGCGGCCGCATGCTGAGGGCGCGGCCGAGTGACAGCATCTGCTGCTCGCCGCCGGACAGCAGCCCGCCACGGACCGCCAGCCGCGGTTTCAGGTCGGGGAACAGCCCCAGCGCACGTCCGGGGTCTCCCACGCCAAGGCGCAGGTTGTCCCGGCAGCTGAGGCCGCGGAAGACCGAGCGTTCCTCGGGCACGAACGCCATGCCCGCGCGGGTGCGCTCGTCAAGTCCGGCCTTGACGCTGCACTCGGCGAACGTGATAGTGCCGCCGAGCGGCGGCACCGCCCCGGCCAGGGTCATCAGCGTGGTGGTCTTGCCCGCCCCGTTGGCCCCGACCAGCAGCACGACCTGCCCAGCGCGCACATCGAGGTCGAGGTCGCGCACCACCGCCACGTCGCCGTAGCCGGCGGTCAGGCCCCGGCAGCTCAGAACCGTGTTTCCGTAAGGCGTCGCGTTTCCGTAAGGCACAGTGCCTTCTGAAGGCACGGGGTCACCGGTGGCAGGCATGGCGGTTATGCTCCCGCGCCCTCGAGGAAGATCGGCGCCATGTCGACGTAGCCGGTGGTCGCCGTGAACTTGCCGTTATCCACCTGGAGGATGACCACGTTGTGGTTGAACAGCCGCGCGTAGGCGCTCACTGAGAAGGGCTTGGCGAAGTCGAGCGGCGGGATCGTCTCGGGGTTGACGCTGGTGGTTGCGTCCATCTGCTTCTGCAGCGCCGACCCGGTGACCTGGCCGTGGATCGCGGTGGCGACGTCGGTGTAGATCTGCATGGCGGTCCACGTGTTGAGCACGTTGTCGTTGGCGAGGTCCACCGAGCCGGCTCCGCTGTACTCGGCGATCGCCGCCCGGGCCGCTGCCCAGCGGTCGGAGGTCGCGGCGGGCGGAGTCTCGGCGATCACCGTCGCTCCCTGGGTGACCGACGGCGCCGCGTTCATCACGTCATCGGTGAACGTCCCTGTGATGGAGAAGATGTGGGGGTGCGAGCCGTTGGCCTGCAGCGCCTTGACCATCGCCTCCGACAGCTGCGGCGGCAGCTGCATATACAGGCACTGCGCCGAGGAGACCTGCGCGGCCGGTCCGCTGAGGTCGCTCTGGGTGATCCCGACCGTCACCACAGTGGTGAACTTCTTGCCGGCGTCCGCCATCCCCGGGATGGCGAAGTTGTTCAGCAGCGCCGTGTCGGTGGCGCCTTCGGTTCTCACTGCGGCGACCGTGCTGCAGTCCTTGCCCGCGTAGTACGCGGCGGCGGTGTAGGTGAACGCCGACGCGCCCGTCGCGTAGGAGTCCGGGCTGGTGTAGCCGAGCGAGCCGAGCGGGTTCAGCCCGATCCACGGGATGCCGGCCGCCGCGATGATCGGGAACACCGAGTCGTCATACAGGGTGAGCCCGCCGACCAGCGCCGTGACCTTGTCCGCGACGGCCTCGCGGGCGCAGCTAACCGCCTTGTTCGGATCGGCCTGGTCGTTGCAGGTGATGACCTGGATGGGGTGCCCGTTGACGCCGCCCGCGGCGTTCTGCATCTTCGCGAAGTCCTCGGCCATCGTCCAGATGGTCGGGAACTCGTAGACCGAGTTCTGATCGGCGCTCATCACCATCACCTTCAGCGGGCTATCCGTGCCGCTACTGGCGCTGGTACTGCCGCCGGTGCTGGTGCTGGTGCTGGTGCTGCCGCCGGTGCTGCTGGTGCCGTTGCCGCTGCAGGCAGCAAGCAGCGCCACGCTGGCGAGGGCGGCGCCCACCGCCATCGATCTCAGGATCTTCATTGACTGCACTCCTATCGGATGTTTTCCTCGACGTCGCCTGTGATCAGGCCGGCAAGTCCTCGGCCTCAACCGCGCTGACCGCGAGCTGGCCGTCATCGTCGCCCAGATAGCTGTCCTCGTCCCCCAGGTAGGCGGCGAGCACGGCCGGGTCGGTCCGCACCTCCGCCGGGGTGCCCTGGCTGATGCAGCGGCCGAAATCGAGCACCACCACCCGGTCGCAGACCGTCATCACGAAGTTCACGTCGTGCTCGACCAGCAGCACGCCCAAGCCTCGCCGGCCGGCGAGATGCCGCACCAGGTTGGCGAATTCGGCCGTCTCGGCCTCCGACAGCCCCGCCGCGGGCTCGTCAAGCATCAGCACCGACGGCGAGGTGCTGATGGCACGGGCAACGCCCACTAGCCGGCGCGCGCCGTACGGCAGCTTGTCAACCCGCTCGTCGAGCAGGTTGAGCAGCTCGAAGTCGTGCACCGTCGCCGCGACCTGGCCGGGAACCGCGGCACGGCGGGGATGCAGCAGGTCGAGCAGGTAGGACCAGATGTCCTGCGGTTCGAAACCCACCCGCAGATTGTCGAGCACGGTCATGTCGTCGAACAGCTCGAGGGCCTGGAACGACCGGCTCAGCCCGGCCCGGGCCCGGCGGCTGACGCCCCACCTGGTGATGTCCTGGCCGCCCAGGCGGACGGTGCCCCTGCTGCCGGGGGTAAAGCCGGATACGGCATCGATGAAGGTCGTCTTGCCCGCTCCGTTCGGCCCGATCAACCCCACGATCTCGCCCGGGGCGACCTCGAGCGAGACGTCATCGACAGCGGTCACCGCTCCGTACCGTACGCTCAGGTGCTCGACGGTCAGGAGCTTCGGCTCCGCCCGATGATCGGCGGGCGGGGCGGTCAGGCCCAGCCGCTGTGCGGTGGGGATGTCCCCGCGCAACAACAGCGGACGCAGTGCGGGCACCGCCCGCACGATCCCCCGCTTGGCCCGCGGCAGCTGCCGCGCGAGCGCTCGGGAAGGGTGCAGCAGGTCGCCGACGAAGCCGCCGCGGCCGCGGCCCTCCGGGGCGAGCTCGAATGCGAGCCCCTCCGGGTTGGTGGAGATCATCAAGATCAGCAGCACGCCCGCAATCAGCGAGACATACTGCTGTGACGACGGCCAGACCTCCGCGAGCAGCTGTGCGCCGACCGCGCCGGAGGCGAGCGTCGCCCCGAGCAGCGAGCCGCCCAGCCAGCCGATGCTGCCGATAACCGCGAACCCCACCAGCGCGATCGAGTAGGTGCTGTCGAAGTCGGGATAGGTGATGACCGGCGAGCGGAACGCGGTAAGGATCCCGCCGACGCCGGCCAGCGCCGCGGCCAAGCCGAATGCGTAAAGCTTGACTCCGGCGACGCGCACGCCGAGCGCGGCCGCTGCGCGCTCGTTCACCCGGATCGCAAGCAGGCGGCGGCCGACGCGGCCGCGCCGCAGGTTGGCGACGGCCAGCACGGACAGGAGGAACGGCGCGAAGCAGACGATTGAGTAGCGGTTGGAGTAGACGGTGGCGTTGATGTTCAGCCCGAACAGGGTCGGGTTGCCGACCGTAGTCCCGCTGAAGCCACCCGTCCACCCCTCGTTGTTGAACACCATCGCGTCGATCGCCGCACCGAGCCCCAGGGTCACGATCGCCAGGTTCACGCCGCGGGTGCGCACCGCGGGCACCGCGAAGACGACCCCCACCAGGGCTGCGCCCGCGATCCCGGCCAGGAACGCGACCTCGAACGGCCAGTGCTGGATCGCCACCAGCCGCCCGGCTACATACGCCCCCATCCCCGCCAGCGCCCACTGACCCAGCGAGAGCTGCCCCGCGTACCCGGTGAGCACGACGATCGACAACAGGACGATCGCGGTGGCGAAGGTGATCGAGAACGAGTCGGTCCAGGTCGGGCTGAGCGTAAGCGCGAGCACTAGGAAGACGGCCGTGCCGAGCAGCAGCGCCCCCCAGCGGATTCTCCCCGTGCCGACCGCGGGGAGCCGGTCGAGGAGAAACCCGCGCAGCGGCAGCGAACGGCCGCGAACGACAAGCACCGCCACGATCACGAGGAACGGGGCCGTCGACGGCAGCCCGGTCTGCGAGGTGTAGATCGGCAGCACGGTTTGCAGGACGCCGATAAACAGCGCGCCAAGCAGGGTCAGCGGGAACGAGCGGAACCCGCCGACCAGGGCAGCGGCGAGCGAGGCAAGCACCATCGTCGTCATCAGCAGCACCGACAGCCCCAAGATCGGCGCGATCAAGATCCCGGTGACCGCGGCCATGGCGGAGCCGAATGCCCAGTTGAGGGTGGCGACCCGGTCCGGGCGCAGGCCCGTCGCCGCCGCCGCTACCTGGTTCTCCGCGACCGCGCTTGTCGCGATGCCGAAGCGGGTGAAGCGGAAGACCGCCCACATGGCAGCGGTGGCGAGCGCCACCGCCGCCAGCAGGAGCAGCCGGTCAAGCGAGACGGTAACGCCGCCGCCGAAGCGGACGATGGTCTGCGGCAGTTCGGTGGGCGGGTACAGCAGGTTGCCGCCGTACTTGATAGTGGCGATCCCCTGCAGGCAGATCAGCAGGGCGAGGGTGGCGACCATCCGCATGATCGCAGAGGAGTTACGCAGGCCACGCAGTACCAGCAGGTGGAACAGCGCGGCGATCAGCGCCGTCGCCGCGATCGCGATCAGCACCGCCAGCGCGTAGGGCAGCCCGTCCGCCTGCGCCTGGTAGTAGACCAGGCCGCCTGCTACCGCCATCGCGCCCTGGGCGAAGTTGAGCACTCCGGAGCCCCGGTAGATCACGACCAGGCCAAGTCCCGACAGCGCGTAGAGCGCGCCCACGCCCAGGCCGAGCAGACTAAAATGGAGGAATTCGCTCACGGTTCACCCGTCTCAAGAGTGGACGTCAACTGCGCGCGGCAGCACTCAGCCAGCGCAAATGCCAGATGCGAAGCGTCCGGTGAAATAGCCGCCTCAGCGGGCGGCGGGCGCCCGGGGGAAGTTGTAGACGCGCCGGGCGTTAAGCTCCGCGATCTTGCGGGCCTCGTCGTCCGGGACGTCGGCAAGCACTTCTGCGAGCATCTTGCGGCTGTACGGCCAGTTGCTGTCCGAGTGGGGGTAATCGCTTTCGAACATGATGTTGTCGACGCCGATGAGATGCCGGCTGGCGATGCCGTGGCGGTCAGAGATAAAGCAGCCGAAGATGTGGTCCTTATACAGCACCGACGGCGGTATATCGCGGTTGATGTTGTTGTACCAGCGGTGCCGCTCCCACACGTAGTCGATCCGCTCGAGCAGGTACGGCAGCCAGCCGATGCCTCCCTCGGACAGCGCGAACCGGAGCCGCGGGAACTTGTGGAAGGTGGGCGACGTCAGCAGCTGGGCCATCGCGAAGGCGGAATTCAGGCCCATCACGGTGATCTCGTTGACGGTGTTGCCTGCCAGCCCGCCTTCAGGCGGGATCATGTCGGACTTGCCCGAGCTGCCGAAGTGGACCGAGATCGCCAGGTCGGTCTCCTGGGTTGCCGCAAGCAGCGGGTCCCAGTGGTCGGTGTGATAGGACGGGAAGCCGCGCAGGTGGGGGAGCTCTAGGAACGCGTACGTTCGCGCTCCCTTTTCCGCGACCCGGTACACCTCCTTCACGGCGGCATCCATGTCCCAGTACGGCAGCAGAGCCACCGGGATCTGCCGGTCGGGCGCGTAGGCGCACCACTCGTCGAGGATCCAGTCGTTGTAGGCCGTAACGCAGGCCTTGGCGAGTTCCTTGTCCCTGGCCGCCTCGAAGACCCGGCCAGCGAATCCGGCCATGTTGGGGAAGCAAGTCTGCGCCCACACACCGTCGAGGTCCATGTCCTTGATGCGCTCGGCGATGTCATGGCATCCGGAGCGCATGTCGTCGTAGGTTCTCGGTTCGACCCCGTACTGCTCCTTCGGCTTTCCCGCGACCGCGTTCAGAGCGAAGTTGCCAGCCTTCTGGCCTTCGAAAATCCACCAGTCGTTGCCGTCGGGCAGCCGCTCGATGTGCGGGATCGCGTCGCCGAACCTGGACGGCACCCGGTCGAGCCACACGCGGGGGTGCTCGATGACATGGTCATCGACTGAGATTAGCTGCGCATCGTCCGGCAGCGGCATTTACATCCCTCACTTCTCATCGTTGAGTGAATGCGTTTGGATCGCGCCCAGTCACCCGGCCCCCGCCCAGCGCAGTCCGTCAACGGTTATGTTGATGCGTGTACGGCGATCTGTCAACACATGTGTTGCAGCCTTGCCGCCGACTCTCAACAGATGTGTTGACAAGCTTGCCGCGAGCATGCAGGGTGACAACCATGCTGATGAGGCAGATCCTGAGCAACGCGGCCTGGGCCACCCCGGAGGCGGTGGCCATCCGCGACGGTGCCGCGGTCCTGACCTACGCCGAACTTGACGACCGGGTGCACCGGCTCGCCTCCGCCCTCTACCGGCGCGGGTGCGCGTCCGGGCAGCGCGTCGCGCTGATGGCCGAGAACTCGTTCCGCTACTTCGAGTGGTACTTCGGCTGCTGCGAGTCCGGTGCGGTAGCGGTCACCGTGAACACGCGCTGGACGGCGCCGGAGATCGCCGCGTACCTCGAATTGATCGAACCGCGCGCGGTCGTGGCCGACATCCGGCTCCGGGACCTGGTCATGGACGTGTTCGGCAAGACCCCATCGATCACCGACATCTTCTGGTTCGACAGCGAGTCCGCACCGGGCAGCCGGGTTCCCGCGCTGCTGTCGGCCGAGTTCGCAGGCAGCCACGACTACGAGGACACCATCGCCCGCGCCGAGCGGCTTGACCTGCCCCCAACAGATCCGGACGCGCCCGCCGTGATCGCGGCCACCAGCGGGACAAGCGGCTCGTACCGCGGCGCGGTGATCAGCCAGCGGGCGACGTGGGCAGCCGGGCTCGGCTGGAGCGCACGGCTGCAGTTCACGAGCGCCGAACGCGCGCTGATCCCGCTGCCGCTGCATTTCGCGGGCGGGTCGCCCAACTGGACGCTGGCCTTCTTCACGGGCGGCCAGACCATCGTGTTGCGCAAGTACAGCATCGACAGCTTCCTGGCGACTGTGGCGGCCCATGAGGCCACCTTCGCAATGCTAGTCCCCACCATGATCTACGACATCGCGGACCAGGACCCAGCCGTCGTCATCCCGGCGCTGTCGACGCTGCGGCTGATCGGCACCGGGGGCGCCCCGATCTCGGCCGACCGGCTGGCCCAGGCGATCGACGTGCTCGGTCCGCGCTTCACGGTGGCCTACGGGTTCACCGAGGCATGCGCGTCCGGTTCGGTACTGATGCCCGAGGATTACCGTGGCCCGGGCGGGACGGACCTGGAGATACTGCGGACGGTTGGCCGTCCCTGGCCGGGCGTGACCCTGCGGGTCGTCGGCGACGACGGCCGCGACGTGCCGCATGACGGCGAGAGCCAGGGCGAGATCGTGTGCTACGGGCCGTCTACCGCGAGAGGGTACTTCGGCACGGCCGATGAGGCAGGCACCTTCCGCGGCAGCCGGGTGTTCAGCGGTGATCTCGCCGTGGTGCACCCGAACGGCTGCATCCGGGTAGTCGAGCGGCGCAAGGACCTGATCATCTCGGGCGGCATCAACGTGGTGCCCCGCGAGGTGGAGGAAGCGATCGCCAGCGACCCGCGGGTGCGCGCGGTGGCGGTGGTAGGGGTACCGCACCGCCGACTGGGCGAGTGCGTCTGTGCGTTCGTGGTGCCGCAGCCCGGGCAGGTTCTAACCGCCGACGACATAGCGGCCTGGTGCGCGGCCCGGCTCGCCTCCTACAAGCGCCCGAAAGTCGTCCAGTTCACGGACCAGCTACCGGTCAACTCGACCGGCAAGGTGGTCAAGCGCGAACTGGCTGCGCAGGCCGCCAAGACAGGGATCGTCGAATGACGCAGATCAGACTGGACGGCCGCGTTGCCGTCGTCACCGGTTCAGGACGCGGCATCGGCCGCAGCGTGGCGCTCGAACTAGCCGCCCGCGGCGCCCGGGTGGTGGTCAATGACCTCGGGGTGGCGCTCGACGGCTCCGGGGCAGATGCCTCCGTCGCAGGCCAGGTGGTCAAGGAGATCCGCGCCGCGGGCGGCGAGGCCGCGGCCTGCACCGCGTCGGTCACGACCGAAGCCGGCGCGCGGGAGATCATCGAGACGGCGACCGACGCCTTCGGCGCCGTTGACATCCTGGTCAACAACGCAGGCATTCTCCGCAACCGGATGTCCCACCGGCTGTCGGCCGACGAGTGGGACTCGGTGCTCCAGACGCACCTGTACGGCACGTTCTACTGCATGCGGGCGGCGCTGCCGCTGATGCGGGAGCGGAACTTCGGGCGGATCGTCAACATGACCTCGGCATCGGCCCTCATCGGCGCCATCGGGCAGGCCAACTACATGGCGGCCAAGATGGGCATCGTCGGCCTCACCCGCGGTGTGGCGCTCGACCAGCAGTCGAGCGGTATCAAGGCCAACTGCCTGTCACCGTCGGCCGTCACCCGGATGGTCGGCGCGCTTCCCGAGGACGCCCGGCCGGAGCTGGACGACAGCGGCGACCTCCAGCGGGTGGCCGAGGTGGTGACGTGGATGTCCTCGGCCGAGTTCACCGCGTCCGGGCAGGTCTTCGGGGTGCGGGGGCCGCAGGTAATGCTCTACGGCCAGCACCGGCCGGTGTTCACCTTCGACCATGGCGGCGATGCGTCCTTCGCCGCCATCGCCCCGCAGGTCGAGCACTTCGCCACGCCACTGATCCAGGTAACCGACTTCTTCGGAGCGGCTTCAGATGCCTGACATGAGCGTCCGGGTCAGCGACGACGATTTCGCCGAGATCCTTGCCCAGGTGCGGCGGTTCGTGCGGAACAAGGTGGTGCCGCGGGAAAACGAGATCATGGCCGCGGACCGGATGCCTGACGACCTGCGGGCCGCCGCCGCGGCCATGGGCCTGTTCGGGTACGCGATCCCGGCCGAGTGGGGCGGCCTCGGGCTTGACCTGCGGCAGGACGTCGAGCTTGCGATGGAGTTCGGGTACACCACCCTGGCGCTTCGCTCGATGTTCGGGACCAACAACGGGATCGCCGGCCAGGTGCTAGTCGGCTTCGGCACCGATCTTCAGAAGAAACAATGGCTCAAGCGCCTCGCCTGCGGCGAGGTGGTCGTCTCGTTCGCGCTCACCGAACCCGGCGCCGGCTCGAATCCGGCCGGGCTGCGCACCCGCGCACGCCGCCAGGGTGACGGCTGGGTCCTCGACGGGCAGAAGCGGTTCATCACCAACGCGCCGCTGGCAGACCTGTTCGTAGTGTTCGCGCGGACTCGCGAACCAGGCCCGGACGGCCCGGGCATCGCGGTGTTCCTGGTGCCGGCGGGCACGGCAGGCCTGAGCGTCGGCCCTAAGGACGCGAAGATGGGGCAGGAGGGGGCGTGGACCGCCGACGTCATCCTGGACGGGGTGCAGGTCCCCGGCTCCGCGCTGGTCGGCGGGGCGGAAGCGGTCGGGTACCAGGCGGCCATGGCATCGCTGGCCCGGGGGCGGATTCACATCGCCGCCCTGGCGGTCGGCTCGGCCCAGCGGGCGCTTGACGAGTCGGTAGCCTACGCCGCCGCCAGCACCCAGGGCGGCATCCCGATCGGTGAGCACCAGCTGGTGCAGGCGATGCTTGCCGACCAGTACACCGGGGTCGCGGCGGGGCGGGCACTGGTCCGGGACGCCGCGGCCGTGTACGACCGCGGCACCGACCGGCGGGTGGGGCCGTCGGCCGCGAAGCTCTTCTGCACCGAGATGGCAGGCCGGGTGGCCGACCTGGCGGTGCAGGTCCACGGCGGCACCGGGTACATGCGCGAGGTCCCAGTCGAGCGGATCTACCGCGACGTTCGCCTGCTCCGCCTCTACGAGGGGACCAGCGAGATCCAGCGGCTGATCGTCGGCCGCTCCCTGGTCCGTGCCGAACAGGCCACAACGAAGAGAGGAACGCATGGCACTGCTTGACGGGCGCACCGCGGTCATCACCGGCGGCGCGCGGGGAATTGGTTTCGCGATCGTGGAACGGTTCGTCGCCGAAGGCGCCCGGGTTGTCCTCGGCGACCTGGACCTGGACGCGACCGAGGACGCGGCCAAGCGACTCGGCGGGGCAGGAACAGCCGCCGCCGCGCACTGCGATGTGACCAGTTCGGCCGACATGAGCAGGCTCATCTCCCACGCGGTCGACGAGTTCGGCTCGCTCGACGTGCTGATCAACAACGCGGGGATCACCCGCGACGCGACCATGCGGACGATGACCGAGGACCAGTTCGACCAGGTGATCAACGTCCACCTGAAGGGCACCTGGCAGGGCACGCGGCTGGCGGCGGCGGTCATGCGGGAGCAGAAGTCGGGCGCCATCGTCAACATCTCGTCCATCTCCGGCAAGGCGGGCGCGGTCGGCCAGACCAACTACTCCGCGCCAAGGCCGGGATCGTCGGGCTGACGAAGGCCGCCGCCAAGGAGATGGCCCATCACGGAGTCCGCGTCAACACGGTGCAGCCAGGCCTCATCCGCTCGGTGATGACCGAGGCGCTGCCTGCCAGTGCGTGGGAGCAGAAGCTGAGCGAGATCCCGATGGGGCGCCCGGGCGAGGTGGCCGAGGTCGCGAACGTCGTCCTCTTCCTCGCCTGCGACATGTCGTCCTACATGACCGGCACCGTACTCGAGGTCACCGGAGGGCGGTACATGTGAGCGGGTGGCCGTGAGGTCGTGATCTGCGAGCCGGCCCGGACTCCAGCCAAGGCTAGTGCCGCATCAAGCTGCGTTTGCCTTGGCGATGATGCGGCGGAGCCGCTCGTCGTAGGCGTGGTTGTTGCGCCAGATGATGTACCGGCGGATCATGCTGGCTGGTCGGACGAGGCGGCGAAGGCAAAGAACTACTACCTGAACTCTTTCGGCCGCAACCAGGTCAGCATGCCCTGGCGGGTCGAGGAGTCGTTCTCCTATTTCAAGCGGTTCGAACCGGGCGACTACACGTTCAAGTAGACACGGGAAGGGGAGGCCAGATGGCGGACTCACTGCTCGGACTCGATGGCAGGACGGTGCTGGTGATCGGGGCCGGCCCTGGGATCGGGTCGGCCTGCGCCGGCGTCGCCAGCCGGGCGGGCGCGCGGGTCGTCGCGCTCGAATTCGCGCAGGAGCGAGCGACGGCGACCGCCCGGGCGATCACCGAACGCGGCGGCGAGGCGGTGCCGTACGTCGCCAACGTCCTCGACGACGACCAGCTGCGGACCGCGATTGGCGCCGTCGACGAGGACTTCGGCGGAATCGACGGTGTCATCTCGGTCGTCGGCGGCTCAACCTGGCTGCCATCACTCGACCTGGAGACTTCAGACTTCGACCACGACTACCGGCTCAACCTGCGCTACTTCTTCGTGCCGCCCAGGCGGTTGCCCGGACCGCGGTCGCCAGGGACCGGGGTACCGCGATCACCGCGATCACCTCGATCCACGGGGAGCGCAGCGCCCCGTACCACGTCGGCTACGGCGCCGCTAAGGCCGGCCTGATCAACCTGGTCAAGAGCCTTGCGGTGGAATGGGCCCGCTACCGGATCCGCGTCAACGCGGTGGCACCGGGGGTCACAGTTAACGGCTTGGTGAGCGATTAGCGCCGGGCCGTGCTGGCCTGGCGGGCTGTCTTGCTGGGGTTACCGCTCAGCGGTCGGAGACGAGTCCGGCGATGGCGGCGTAGGTCTCGTCGAAGTGCTCGCGGCGTCCGAGGTGGCGCTGGAGTGGCCGCCATTGCTTGTGCTCGGCGTTGGCGTGCTCGACGCAGATCCGTGTTCTGATGACTGCTGGTGGCGCTGTGCTTCGTATTCGGCGGTCTCTTCCGAGGACGCGTCCTTCTTCGGCTTGAGCGGCGGGGCCGCGCATCATCGCTGAAGCACCCCAGGATCAGGTCTCGGTCGGACGTGTCGAACGCGGTGCCATACCGCTCGACCAGGTCAGCGATCAGTACGGCGTCGGCGCCGCTCACTCCGGTGCGGATCACCGGGTGGCTTGGCCCGCCACCCGGAAGACGGACAGCGGCCAGCCGTCCGCGATCGGGTGGAAGTCGACGGTCAGTTCGGTGCCGATGCTGACGTCGGCGGGGTAGGCGTCGATGACGTTGGTGACGAGCCGGGCACCGGGGGGTCGGGCAGGTCGACCACCGCGGGGACCAGGGTGATGTCCGGCAGCCCATGGAACCCGTGGATCACCGTGAACGTGCACACGGTGGCCCGGCCGGACAGCTCGGTCCAGTCCACCAGCGTTATCTAGGGTTCTCAAGATCAACGATCGCGTTCCCGCAGGTAGGACCGTTCGCGCTCGCGTCCGCCACGAAAGGTCAAAACCGGCAGCGAAGAGAGGTAGCGACCAGATGAGCTCTGCGGTCGGCTGTCTGCGTCACGGACGGTGCCGCAGATAACCCGTCCGCCACGTAGCTAGGAACGGAACGGACAAAGCGGGCTGTCACCAGCCGTCACGGACGGTGCCTCGGCGGCCCCAGATAACCGCGGTCGACTGGCAGTGCGGGCAGAACGGGGTGGGCGGCAGCCGGAACCGGCCGCACTCCGCGCACCGGGGGCGACCAGGCGGCGATCCCCGGCGACCTGCCAGAACGGCTCGGTGCTCGGATCGGTGGTGATCTTGACGGCGCCGGCCGGGAGGGCCGTCGCCAGCTTCGCGGTAGTCATCGGTCACGTCCGCGAGCTCAGCCCCGGCGACCTGGTTGACGGCGGTGCCGCGCAGTTGCTCGACGCCCTCCATGATGTGCGTGGCGCCGATGACGTAGGCCTCGGACAGCTGGCCGCCGTGCGTGTTCACCGGGACCGCGCCTGGCCTGCGCTCCGGGGTGTATCTGATGGCGCCGCTCTGCACGAACGGGCCGCCCTCGCCCTTGGCGCAGAAGCCGTAGTCCTCCAGTTGCATCAGCCGCATCGGCGTGAAGTGGTCGTAGATCAGTGCGACGTCGATGTCCTGCGGACTCATCCCGGCCCGCTTGTAGAGCCGGTCGGCGATGGGCTTGCTTCCCGACGACACGAAGGTCTCGTCGTCGGGCATGCCGAATCAGGAGAACCCGCGCCCCCACTCGCGGGTACCGCCGTGGGCCGCCGCTACCACGGGTACCGGCGGCTGCCGCAGATCGCGGGCCCGCTCCAGCGAGGTGGTGACGACCGCCACGGCGCCCTCGCTCTCCA